>OHDV01000310.1_pt1 | contig 24332 bp, 14 predicted proteins | sample 1567041 | NCBI WGS metagenome assembly OHDV01 (sample SAMEA3879517, study PRJEB24766) | human gut metagenome | biome: human-associated habitat; feature: feces | place: USA | collected 1985/1987
AATATTTATTGCTAGTGAACATATCGAAACGGATCAAGTCCGAACGACGGCGTCCTTCCAGATAGAACTCACGTGCCCATTCGTCAATAATCTCTTTTTCGGTCACTGTCTGAACAAGTCTGGTACAGTTGGCGCGTCTGCGGAGGGTATTGATATCTTCGGTTGCATCTTCTCCCAGGCGGAATTTGGCTTCAGCTCGGGTCAAATAGGCTTCAGACAAACGCATCAAAGGAATATCGGTATCGGGATATTCGGTATGATGTGTCGGCTGTCCGTCTGAGCGGATATTTTGCCATTTTACGATAGATAATCCATCTTTAAAACCGGATATGACATCAGTTTCGATTTTGCGGATACCGCCACCGATTCCTGAATAGAACATGGCGCGGTCATCGCCTGCCGCTTTGATCATATCTATTGTTCTTGTGCCATATTGGGCATCGAAAGCATCTATTTTTTCATCCGTGTTAATTTCTCCTGCTGCAGGCACTTCAATGTCGCCGGGTAACATCGGCACTTGAGAAAGATCAGGGAAGAATTTTTTAACTAATGCAGCGCGTGAAAAGATACAAGACCATCCATTGGTAGTTCCCATACGTGGCATGCCGGCAGTGCGGGTACCATTAACCAAATAAGTGGACCCTCCATAATTACGTGTTTTGATACCATCCTGGCGGATAGGCAGGATAATTTCTTGCATCGCCTGTGCGTTTTCATCGTTATCCGCCATGAATAATAAACGATATTCGGGACATAGCTTATAAGATGAATTGATTACTTTGTCTGCATAATCTCTTGCGTTGGCATAGTCAGCTTTGCCGGTATATACTTCTGCATTCAGATACAGACGTGCGCGCAGCAACCAGTTTGCCGCTTTGTCGGCACGGCCAAACGGGGCTTAGCGTGGTTCATACATTGCGCTTTCGCATTGGCTTAACTCATTTTGGATGTAGTCATATAAATCGCTGCCTTTCTTTTCAACCGGAAGCTCGTTGTTAAAGTGTTCTTTAAAAGGTGCTTTACCAAATAAATCAAGGAAGTAGAAATAATGTAATGCACGCAGGAAGCGGACTTCGGAGCGTTGACGCATTGTTTCTTCATCGTCTTTTCCTTCTGTCTGGTCAAGGAAGAAGTTGAGTTGTGTAATATTGTATCCCAAGCGGACGTATGTCCATTCGGTGCGGATACTGGAAGAGTTCCAACTGATGTTTGTCAGCTGAGGGATATCTGTGTCGGTTTGCCAAGCCCAGATACATTCATCACTTGGTAATTCGTTGCAGTTAAAGATGGTACGGTAAAATCCTGATTCACCTTCATCTTGTCCGTCGAGGTCGGCTGATCCGGCCGGTCCTTTTTGTCCTGTCAAGCCTAATAATGCATATTCTTTTACGAATACATCATTTTGGTCAAAGCTGGGCGCATATTGAGGATCAATAGGACTAATATCCAAATCATTAATGCACGAACTGGTGCCCAGAATGGCAGTAACCATCAGTGCTGAGGCAAATATCTTTTTAAAATATCTTGTTTTCATGATTATTTCGTTTTAAAGTTAAGTTAAAATTGAATGTCGTTGCTCTGGGGTATGGGTTACTGTCTATACCACTTTTGATTTCCGGATCGAGTCCTTTGTATTTAGAGATAACGAACGGGTTCTGTACGGTAGCAAATACACGGCCGCCCACTCCTTGATAGGCCTGTGACCGGAGTAAGTTTTTGAAAGAATATCCCAATGTGATATTGTCACAACGGATGAATGAAGCGTTACGAACAAAATAGTCACTCATATAGTATTCGCCTTTTCCTGTGAAACCAAGAGCTATGGCTTCTTTGGTCGTGTTGACGTATGCATTGTTAGTATACAGTCCGGAAGCACTGACATTCGCCTTATTGCTCAAGAAGTCATAATAAACATAGTTGTTGAGGCTTGCACGCAAAGAGAAGCTGAAGTCCCAGTCTTTATACAGCATTTTGGAAGTCAGGCCCATCAATACGTCGGCAGCCGGTTTCTTATAGATATATTTGTCGGCACTGTTGATCTTGCCATCACCGTTGCGGTCTACAAACATATTTTCGATAGGCTTTCCGTTTTCATCGTACCAGCCGCCGCCCAGCGCCTTGAACAGATTCACATAATTGATATACTGTTGAGCTACGAGGTTCACATATTCCATCTGCGACTGGTACATGTTTCTTTCGGCGTCGATCACGTCCAGATAGGCCGACATACCGTTGCGGTAGAGCGAATTGGTCATCGTGGCGATCTCGATATTGGCCCGGAGCAACCGGGCGTAATTCTCGGCCTGGCTGCGGTAGGTAGCGATGTCGAGCAGGCTCTTTTCCACATCGCCCAACGCTTCGAGCACGGTCTCCTCATAGGCGAACACGCTCTGATAATATCGCTCCCTGGCAACCTGCTCCTGCCGCTTGAGCTTGCCGAAATTAAAGATCGGCTGCACAAGCGACCCGACGGCCGACCACGCCCACGAATGACCGTCGGAAATACCTTCGATCGAACTGGAAACGATACCCCCGGCTCCGGTCAGCGTAATCGACGGAAAACGCTTGCTACGGGCAAGCCCCACGTTCGCGGCCGCCTCATCCATGTTGAACGAAGCCTCCATGATGTCGGGACGCCGCTCGAGCAATTCCGAAGGAAGTCCGACGGGAATATCCATTACCTGATAATTGTCCAGCAAGGCATCGTCGAAAGTTTCGTCCCCGAAATAGGAGGGATTCTCGCCGAGCAGGACACAAAGGGCCAGACGCGACTGCTCGACGGCACGCTGATACTGCGGAATATCGGCCTCGGCCTGATAGACGAGGCTCATGGCTTGCTGAAGGGCCACGCCGTTGGACATGCCGTAACGGGCGAGCGAATCCACGAGCGCCGCCGACTCCCGGCGCAGCACATAGCTCTGCCGGGCGATCCGCAGGTCGCGGGTGTATTGAAGCACGGTAAAATAGGAGGTGGCGACTTCCGCCGTCAGCGACAGCATCACGCCCCGGTAGCCCCACTCCGAAGAGTAGAGAGCTGCCTTAGCCGCCCGGTTAGCGCTGCGGAGTGTTCCGAAAAGGGGTACTTCCCAGGAAATCGACGGTTCGATCGTATATTGTTGGGTCGTACCGGTCGGCTCGGTATAGTTTCCCTGCGCCGAGACGTTCAGTCCCACCGAGGGAAGAAAAGGCGCACGGGCCACAGCGATATTGGCGCGTGCTTCGAAGATACGCGAAGCCGCCTGCGCCAGATTGCGGTTGTTCTCGAGCGCGTGCTCCACCAGGCGATTGAGCGTCGAATCCCCGAAAATCTCCCACCAGGCGAAAGGCAGCGACACCGAATCCTGCGGAAAATCGCCCGCGAAGCGATAATTCTCAGGCACTTCGACCTGCGCGTCGTAGAGTTTCGGAGTGCACGATGCCAGTGCGGCAACGAACAGAATGATTGCAAAGTATCGTTTCATGACTCTTTTTGTTTTAACTCCCGCTTGCGTTCGAACTTGCCGACACGGGCAACCAGATAATACAGAGCAGGGTAAATGAAAATGCCCAGCATCGTGGCGAGCAACATACCGCCCACCAGAGCCATACCCATAATATTGCGGGCCGTAGCATAGACTCCGCTGGCGAAGATCAGCGGCATGACGCCCAGGATGAACGAGAAGGCGGTCATCATGATCGGCCGCATACGCAGCCTCGCCGCCTCGATCGTCGCGGCCTTCAGGTCCATGTTCTTCTCGAAGAAGAGCTGATCGGCATATTCCACGACCAAAATGGCATTCTTGGCCGAAAGACCGATCAGCATGACCAACGAGATCTGCATGTAGATATTATTGATAAACTCGGGGCTGACCAGGTACGCCGCACCGACAAATAACAGTGCGCCGAGCACCGCGAGCGGGACACTCAACAGGATCGCCAGCGGCAGCCCCCAGCTGTTGTAGAGGGCCGAAAGAGTCAGGAACACGAAGACAATAGCCAGCAGGTAAACGGCGCCGCTGCTACCCGAAGCCGTCTTTTCCTGATAGGATAAGCCGCTCCAGGTGGTTCCGACCGCCTCGGGCAGCACGTCGGCGGCCACCGCTTCGATGGCGTCCATCGCCTGACCGGTCGAAACTTTCGCGGCGGGATTGACCGTCAGCTCGATCGACCGGTAGAGGTTGAACTGCGAGACGAATTCGACACCCGTAGTATCCCGTACGGTCGTGAACGACGAAACGGGAATCGAGTTGCCCTGACCGTCGTCCACGAAATAGCTTTCGAGCGAATACTTGTCACGACGGTACTCGGGCGCAGCCTGGATATAAGTCTGGTAAAGTTTTCCGAACCGGTTGAAATTGTTGATATAGGAACCGCCGAGCAGAGTGCTCATCGTCTTGTAGAAACTCCGGAGCGGCACGCCCTGTGCCAGCGCTTTCTCCTTATCGACTTCGATTCGCCGCTGGGGGATGCCGGCGTTGAACTGGGTGGTCACGGAGCCGATCTGCGGCTGCTTGCGCAGCGAATCCATGAAGCGCATGGTTTCGTCCGCCAGGAACTCCGTACCCCGGCCTTCAAGATCCTGTACCTGCAACGTAATGCCGGACGTTACGCCCAAACCGGGGATCGATGGCGAGATAAAGGCGTAGCTGACGGCCTCGGGAACTGCCACGTACAACTCCTCCGTCAAGGCGGAAGCGATCTGAGAAGAGGTCTTGCTGCGCTGGCTGTAATCGACCAGCTTCACGAAGATAATACCGCTGTTGCTCGAAGCGATACCCGCCAGCATATTGAAACCGGCGGCAAAGGAGGTCGCCTCGACATCCGGACGCTGCCGGACGAGTTCATCGACCCGCTGCATCGCCTTGACGGTGGTTTGCAGGGATGAAGCCTCGGGCGTCTGCACGAAGACCATGACATACCCCTGATCCTCGTCGGGCAGGAAGCCCGAAGGCAGGAAGTGCCAGATCACGGCGATAGCGGCAAGGGTTACGGCGACGATTCCTCCGGTACGCTTCAGGTGACCGATAAAACGGGTGGTAGCCGATGTGTATTCTTCGGTACGTTTGCCGAACCAGCGGTTGAAAGCGGCGAAGAATCCCTTCTGCACCTTCGGGCGCGGCTTGAGCAGCAACGCGCACAGCGCAGGCGAAAGGGTGAGGGCATTGAACGAAGAGATGCAGACCGATACGGCGATCGAGATCGAGAACTGCTGGAACAGCAGACCCGTGATACTCCCCATGAACGATACGGGAATAAACACGGCCAGCAGTACGACGGTCGTAGCGACGATCGGCGACGAGACGCTGTGCATCGCTTCGACGGTCGCCTGCTTCGCACTCAGCCCCTTCTCGATATTGACCTGCACGGCCTCGACCACCACGATCGCATCGTCGACCACCAGGCCGATGGCCAGCACCATGCCCAACAGCGAGATGATATTGATCGAGAACCCGAGTAGCGGGAAGAGCGCGAAAGCGCCGATGATCGACACCGGAATCGCCAGCAGCGGGATGAGCGTCGCACGCCAGTCCTGCAGGAAGAGGAAGATGATGGCGATCACCAGAATCAGAGCGATAATGAGCGTAACGAAAATATCCTTCACGCCGGCTTCGATACTGGTCGTGGCATCGACCATCGAAGTATAGGTAATGCCATCGGGGAAGCGCTTGGAAAGGCGCTCCATTTCGGCCTTGACCGAATTGCCCACATCGACGGCATTGCTGCCCGGTTGCTGATAAATGACAAGCAGGGCGGTCGGGTCGCTATTGAAGAGCGATTCGACACCGTACTGGCGGCTGCCGAGAGCCACGTCAGCAATATCGCTCAACCGAACCTGCTCGCCTTCGGGAGTGGTGGAGATAATGATGTCGCCGAACTGCTCCGCATCGTAGATCTGGGGCGGCATGGTCACCGTATAGGTATAAGTCACGTCGCCCGCAGCGGGTTCCCCGCCGAACTTGCCCGCCGGAAAGATGCCGCCCTGCGCTTCGACAGCCGCAAAAACCTCGTCGAGCGAGATCTTGTAGTAATCCAACAGGTCGGGCTTCAGCCAGATACGCATGGCGTATTCACCGGCGCCCATAATGTCCACCTTACCTACGCCGTCGATCTTCAACAGTTCGTTCTGGATGTTGATATAGGCGTAGTTGGAGAGAAAATCGCCGGTGTAGCGTCCGTCGCTGGTGAGCGAATAGACGATCAGAAAGCCGGTCATGGTCTTGCGCGTGGTGACGCCCTGCTGGGTCACCGACGCGGGAAGTTGCGAAAGGGCCGTCGAAACATTGTTCTGCGTAAAAATAGCGTCCATGTTCGGATCGGATCCGATATCGAAGGTCACCTGCAGATTCATCGACCCGTCGTTGGCGCTCGTAGCCTGCATATAGAGCATATCGCTGACACCCATGATGCTCTGCGAAACGGGCGTGGCGACCGCATTGTTCACGGTTTCGGCATCGGCACCGGGATAGGTCGTCGAAACTTCGACGACAGGAGGCGTAATGTCGGGATACTGCTCGATCGGCAGGTCGAATATAGAAATGATACCCAGCAGCACGATAGCTGCCGCCAGCGCAATGGCGAAAATGGGCCGCGCGATGAAAAATTTTCCCATACCTGCCTATTTTTTAACGGGAACGACCCGCATTCCCTGACGAAGTTTCTGCAAACCGGTCACAGCGACCGTTTCTCCCGGTTCCAGGCCCGACTCGATGGCCCACATTCCGCCGAACGTTTCGCCCGGCGCAACCTTGCGGTATTCGGCCGTGCTGTCCGGCCGGATTACCCAGACCGACGATACGTCGAGAGTCTGTACGACACTCTGCTGCGGCACCAGTACACGGGGCAGCTTCGCCCCGATATTGGCTTCGACACGCGCGAACTGTCCGGTCTTGAGCCGGTAGGAAGGATTCGGGAAGCGGACGATCAGCACGATCGTCCCCGTAGCCGAAGATACGGCCGTCCGGGTGTAATCGTACTTGCCGAAAAGCGGATAGCGGGTACCGTCCGCCTCGTAAAGCACGATCTCCGAAAGCAGTTCGGCGTTGTCGTAGATATTCGTCCGATTGCTGTCCAACCGAAGGAATTGCGTCATCGGAATCGCAATGGGGACCTGGACCGTATCAATATTCATAATCGTGGTGAGGGTCGGAATTTGCGTACCCGGACCGACATAATCGCCGACGGAGCCGTTCGAAGATTCGATAATGCCGTCTATCTGTGCATAGATCTTCGTGTAGCCCAGATTGAGCTGGGCATTCCGCAGAGCCTGCCGGGCCGACTTCACGTCGGCCTCCGAAGCGGCGTACTGCGCCGTATATTGGTCGAGTTGCGTACCGCTGATGGCATTGATCTTGGCCAGCGGCACCGCCCGGTCGAAATTGTTCTTGGCTTCGAGCGCCAGCGCACGGCTAGACTCCAGAGCCGCTTGAGCCGAAAGCAGGGCAGTGTAATACTCACTGTCGTCGATTTCGAAAATCAACTGACCCTTGCGCACGGGCATACCTTTTTTATAGTGCCGGGCTACGAGAAACCCGCTCACACGGGGTTCGACCACCACTTCGTTATCGCTGTTGATCTGGGAAATGAAGCTCCGCCGCGTATAGAGCGAATCGGACTCGGCGACAGCGGTTTCGATCTCCATCGGCGGCATCTGCCCGGTATGTCCGGAACGGGAACCGCAGGAAACCGCGAGCAAAGAGAGCGCGAGCAGGATAAAGGGAATTGAAGACGATCTGTAACACATAGTTTCTGCATTTTTCGAAATACACGGCAAGTTATGTGCCTCAACTTGCGGTCAATTCAAATTTTTCGGAGAATAATGTCCCTTTCGGCCCCTCAGAGCGAGCCGGGAGCCCGAATCCGCCCCCGGCAGGAACACAGCGGACAGCCGCTCCCGCCTCCCGTCGAAAAACATCCCGTCGCATCCGAAACGAACGAACCGGCCGGACAACATCCGGCATAAATGCTCCCGACGCATCCCGTCCCGGTTTTTACGATACCGGTTGAATTCCGGAAAAAGGGATGCGGCCGGTTTTGTTTTATTTCCGGTTTATGCTATCTTTGCGAAAATAACTTTTGCCCGGACCGGCCGTATTCCGGAAACACGGAACCGCATCGTTCAAGGAATACGCGCCGTTCTCACTCAAAATAAAAAATTCTCGCATGAAAAAACTATTCCGAACCCTGTTTGCCGCAGCCCTGTGCTGTCTGACATTCAAGGCGACAGACGCCTGCACCAACTTCATCATCACCCGGGGAGCCTCCTCGGACGGCTCGGTGATGGTTTCCTACGCCGCCGACTCCCACCAGCTCTACGGCGCACTCTACAAAACCTTCGCCGGGCGCTACAAACCCGGCACGATGCTCCCGGTCTATGACTGGGACTCGGGCCGCTACCTGGGAGAAATTCCGCAAGCGGCACAAACATACGCCACGATCGGCAACATGAACGAACATTCGCTCATCATCGCCGAATCGACCTACGGCGGACGCGAGGAGCTGGTCGATTCGACGGGCCACATCGATTACGGCTCGCTCATCTACATCACCCTGCAACGCGCCAAGACTGCCCGCGAAGCGATCCGGATCATCGTGGATCTGGCCAACACCTACGGCTACGCTTCGAGCGGCGAATCCTTCTCGATCGCCGACCGGAACGAAGCCTGGATCATGGAGCTGATCGGCAAGGGCTGCGAACTCGACGCCGAGGGTAACAACACCCGCAAGGGCATCGTCTGGGTAGCCCGCCGCATTCCCGACGGATACGTTTCGGCACACGCCAACCAGTCGCGCATCACGACTTTCCCGCTCGACGATCCCGAGAACTGCCTCTACGCTCCCGACGTGATCTCCTTCGCCCGTGAAAAGGGCTATTTCAACGGCCCGGACGAGGAGTTCAGCTTCTGCGATGCCTACGCTCCGGCCGATTTCGGCACGGTGCGCGGATGCGATGCCCGCGTGTGGGCGTTCTTCCGCACCGTAGCGGACGACATGGATCAATACACGGACTATGCAATGGGATACAACATGTCCAACCGGATGCCCCTCTGGGTGAAACCCCGCACCAAAGTCGATCCCAAGACCGTTTTCGACGCCATGCGCGACCACTACGAAGGAACTCCGATGGACATGACCCAGGACATCGGTGCGGGCGGACATGCCCTGCCGTACCGCTGGCGCCCGATGGATTTCGAAGTGGACGGCGTAACCTACCTGAACGAGCGTGCGGTAGCAACCCAGCAGACCGGATTCTGGTTCGTGGCACAGGCCCGGCCCTGGCTGCCGGACGACATGGGCATCCTCTGGTTCGGGGTGGACGATGCAGCGACATCCTGCCTGACGCCGATCTACTGCTCGGCAACCGAGGTTCCCGAATGTTTCCGCGAGGGCAACGGCACGATGCTCAAATATTCGCCCACGTCGGCATTCTGGCTCTTCAACCGCGTAACCAACTTCGCCTATCTGCGTTACGATCTGATCGCGGCCGACATCCGCAAGGTGGTTGACGAGTGGGAGAATACCCGTTTGGAGGAGGTCAAACAGATCGACGCAGCCACAGAGGGCGACTCGCCCAAGAAACGGCAGAAACGGCTTACCCGTTATTCGGTGGATATGGCCCAGCAACTCTTCGACCGCTGGACGGAACTCGACCGGTACCTGCTCGTCAAATACATCGACGGCAACCTGAAGAGCGAAACCGAACCGGGTAAATTCCTCGACAACGGCAACGGGCGCGACATTCCCGACAAGATCCAGTTCCCGGGCTATAACGAAAAGTGGAAACGCGCCGTAGTAGCCGACCACGGTGAAGTGCTGAAAGTAATTCAATAAACACATACAAAAAATATGAAATACGATATCATTGTGATCGGCAGCGGTCCGGGCGGTTACGTAGCCGCCATCCGCGCTGCTCAACTGGGTAAGAAAGTGGCTGTCGTAGAGCGTGCCGAGGCCGGCGGCGTATGCCTCAACTGGGGTTGCATCCCGACCAAAGCGCTGCTCAAGAGCGCCCAGGTTTACAACTATTGCAAGTCGGCCGAACATTACGGACTCGACTTCGCAGGCGAAGTGCGGCCCAACCTCGAAAAGATCGTAGCCCGCTCGCGCGGCGTGGCCGAAACGATGAACAAAGGCGTGTTGTTCCTGCTCAAAAAGAACAACGTGGAGCTGATCAACGGCTTCGCAAAACTGAAAGGAAACGGCCGGATCGACGTGGACGGCACGGAGTACGAAGCCGACCACATCATCCTCGCCACCGGAGCACGGCCCCGCGAGATGCCGTTCATGCCCATCGACGGAGAGCACGTGATCTCCTCGAAGCAGGCGCTCGTACTGCCCAAACTGCCCGAAACGATGATCGTCGTGGGATCGGGTGCCATCGGCAGCGAGTTCGCTTATTTTTATGCCGCGCTGGGTGTGAAGGTCACCATCATCGAGTATCTGCCTCAGATTATGCCCCTCGAAGACGAAGAGGTCGCCAAAACCATGGAACGCTCATTCCGCAAGCTGAAAGCGACCATACTTACTTCGACCACCGTGAAATCGGTGAAAGTCAATGCCGAAGGCAAATGCGACGTCGAGGTGGAAGGCAAGAAGGGCGCAGAGACGCTGGTTGCCGACATCGTCCTCTCGGCCGTCGGTATCAAATCCAACATCGAAGGCATCGGCCTGGAGGAGCTGGGCATCAAGACCGAGCGCGACAAAGTCATCGTCGATAAACAGTACCGCACCAACGTACCGGGCATTTACGCCATCGGCGACATCGTACCCGGTCCGGCCCTGGCGCACGTAGCGTCGGCCGAAGCGCTCTGCTGCGTGAATGCCATCTGCGGCCTACACTCCGAGCCGGTGGACTACACGACGATTCCCTCGTGCGTATTCACCTCGCCAGAAGTGGCTTCGGTCGGTATGACCGAGCAGCAGGTCAAGGAGAAGGGCATCGACTACAAAGTGGGACGCTTCCCCTTCACCGCTTCGGGCAAAGCGACCGCCGCAGGCGACCGCGACGGCTTCGTAAAACTGATCTTCGACCAGAACGACAAGCTGCTGGGAGCACATCTGGTGGGAGCGAACGTAACCGAAATGCTGGCCGAGCCGACGCTCGCCAAATCGCTGGGAGCGACGGTACAGCAGATCGCACACACAATCCACGCACACCCGACCATGAACGAAGGAGTTATGGAGGCGGCCGAGGTAGCTCTGGGTGCCGCGATCCACGTATAAATCGAAAATTACCGCAATGCGAACGGGGACGGCCTGCACAGGATCGTCCCCGTTTCATTTGCATACGCCCGTCAAGGAGTAATCGATAACACCGAAGGAATCATGGCCCCGGGACGATCGGCGATTGAATGAAAAGAAAAGCGGCCGAACGAAACAATCGAAGAGAAAACCGCCCGAACATAAGGGAAAACAGGCTGCCGGATCGAAGCGAAGGCGGCCTCTACTTTTCCACCGATGAAAAATAGCGGAGAGCGGGCAGCCGGGTTTCCCGCACGAATACTTCCGGCGGATAGAGCACATCGCTCAGGAAAAGGCCTTGGGCAGGTGCTCCGGCGCTCGACCGCGAAAGATCGCGGCTGGCGACGATGTCGCGGAACTGTTCAACGGTATAACGTCCCCGGCCCACATCGACCAGCGTGCCGACGATAGCCCGCACCATATTCCGCAGAAAGCGGTCCGCACGAATCGTAAAGCAAAGCGTACCGTCCCGGCCGACCGTCCAGTCGGCCCGTTTGAGATGGCAGATATTGGTCTTGTTGTCGGAATTGAGCTTGGCGAACGAGGTGAAATCCTCGAACTCCATCAATACGTCGGCCGCACGGTTCATCGCCGCCACGTCCAGAGGGACGTAATATTGCCAGGAAGCGGCTCGTGTAAAGGGATTCTTGCGCGGTTCGATATAATAGCGGTACTCCCGCTCCCGGGCACTGAAACGGGCGTGGGCATCGGCCGCGACCGGCACGATACGGCTTACGGCGATATCGCCGGGAAGCATATGGTTGAGCTTGAAAACGACCTGTTCCGGATCGGCGACGGGAGAGGAAGTGTCAAAATGCGCCACGTAATAGGAGGCATTCACTCCCGTATCGGTGCGTCCGGCACCGGTCAACAGAATCGGTTCACGGAGCAGGGTAGAGATTGCCCCTTCGATCGTCTGCTGTACCGACGGCATATCGGGCTGCCGCTGCCAACCGCAATAGGCTCCGCCGTTGTATCTCAATTCGATAAAATAACGCATCGTTTTTCCATTTATCACATCTTGCAGGCAGTCCCCGCATTTCGGGAGGAATCCCAGCCGGCTCGTCCCGAATCTTTCGATCCCGAGCCGAGAATCACGGCTGATCGGATCTCCATTCGCAAAAAGAATCCGAACCCATGATACTCTGCAAAGATAGTGAAAGGTGAGAGCAATCGTGCGGGCTTGCACGCAAAGATTGCCGAACCGCCTCCCATCTTCCGCAAAGATAGTGAAAGCCGACAGAAAACGGGCACTTGTTCCCAGTTTTCCGAGACGCAACCTATTTAAGACTATGTCAAAGATAATAAAATCCGGAACGCCAACCTCCGCTCCATAAAAAACGAGGTCGAAACCCGATAGGATTTCGACCCCGCATCTATACTATCCCGCGATTATTTGCGCGGCTTGATGTTCAGTTTCACCGGACGAATCATATTCTCGGGCTTGAGAATCGTGTCGAGCTCCTCCTTCGAGAGAATACCGTGTTCGAGCACCAGATCATAAACGCCGCGACCCGTAGCGAGAGCCTCCTTGGCGATCTTGGTCGAATTCTTGTAACCGATGATCGGGTTGAGAGCCGTCACCACGCCGATGCTGTTCTTCACGTAATCGGCGCAGCGCTCGCGGTTGGCCGTGATGCCGTCCACGCAGAGCGTGCGGAGCGTATCGAAGCCGTTCATCAGCAACTCGGCGGACTCGAAATCGCACTGGGCCATCACCGGCTCCATGGCGTTGAGCTCCATCTGGGCCGCCTCGCCGCTCATCGTAACGCACAGCTCGTTGCCGATCACCTTGTAGGCGATCTGGTTCATTACCTCGGGGATCACGGGGTTCACCTTACCCGGCATGATCGACGATCCCGGCTGACGGGCCGGCAGGTTGAACTCGGCCAGACCGCAGCGGGGGCCCGAAGCCAGCAGGCGCAGGTCGTTGCAGATTTTGTTCATCTTCACGGCGACACGCTTCATGGCGGAAGCGTAACCGACCAGGCACGAAGTATCGGACGTAGCGCCTACCAAGTCGCCCGTCAAACGGATCTTCCAGCCGGTGATCCGAGCGATGTTCTCGGTGCACAGCTCGGCATAGCCCGGCTCGGCGCAGATACCCGTACCGATCGCCGTAGCACCCATATTGATCGTCAGGAAATCCTCGGCAGCTTCGTTCAGGTGAACGATCTCATCGCGCAGGATGCTGGCGAAACCGTGGAAAGTCTGGCCCAAAGTCATCGGCACGGCGTCTTCGAGCTGCGTGCGGCCCATCTTGAGGACATCGGCGAACTCCGCAGCCTTCTTTTCGAAGGATTCGATCAGTTGCTTCAGGTGCTCGACCAGCTTCAGATGCGTAGCGTACATACCCAGGTGAATAGCCGTCGGGTAGGCGTCGTTGGTCGATTGCGCACAGTTCACGTCGTCGTTGGGCGAGCAGTACTGGTATTCGCCGTACTGATGGCCCATGATCTCCAACGCGCGGTTGGCGATCACTTCGTTGGCGTTCATGTTGGTCGTCGTACCGGCACCGCCCTGGATCATATCCACGGGGAATGCGTCGTGGTGCTTGCCGTCCATGATCTCGCGGCAGGCCTGTGCGATCGCATTGAACTTCTCGTCGGTGAGCAGCCCCAGCTTGTGATTGGCTTCCGCAGCTCCCAGCTTGGTAATGGCGAGTCCCTTGATGAAGAGGGGATACTCGTTCAAATGGAATTTGCTGATCCGAAAGTTCTCGATACCCCGCAGGGTCTGGACACCGTAAAGTACGTCGGCAGGCAACTCTACGCTGCCGAGCAGGTCGCTCTCCGTACGCATTTTCTGATTATTTGCCATAATACTTATAATTTATAATTGTTTTTGACGTTTAAGTTTCGATCCGTCGCGAATTTAATTCGACAAAATTAACACTTTATTTTCAATTCGTGCCAACAAACCATATAAACTTGAAACTATTTTTTATTTCGGCGGCGAATAGCTATATTTGCGATAATATACCGTAAAATCCCCTTCAGCCAATGAAAGCAGCGATCATCGGACACGGCAAAATGGGCCGTGAAATCGAAAAAATACTCCTCGAAAGGGGACACCGTATCGGCGCCGTCATCGACGAGGCGAACGCATCGGAACTGGATGCCGCACACCTGGCCGGCATCGACGTAGCACTGGAGTTCACGACCCCCGACGCGGCCTACGGCAACATCCGGGCGTGCATCGACGCAGGGATTCCGGTCGTCAGCGGCACGACGGGCTGGACAAATCGTCTGGAGGAGTTGCGCAGCTATTGCCGGGAAAAAGGCGGTGCGCTCTTCTACGCCTCGAACTACTGCCTGGGCGTCAACCTGATGTTCCGCCTCAACCGCAGGCTGGCCCGGATGATGGAGCGCTTCGACGCCTACGACGTACGGATCGAAGAGATTCACCACACACAGAAAAAGGATGCTCCGAGCGGCACGGCCATCACGCTGGCAGAAGGGATCATCAGCGAAATCGGGCGGAAGACGGGCTGGGTGAATGAACCCAGCGACGATCTTTCGCAAATCGTCGTCACCTCCCTGCGCGAAGGAGCGGTTCCGGGTACACACACGGTAACTTACGAATCGGACGACGACCGGATCGAACTCAAACATACGATCAAAAACCGCCGGACACTGGCTCTGGGCGCCGTCGTCGCTGCGGAGTTCCTCTGCGGCAAAAAGGGTGTCTATACGATGGACGACCTGCTGAAATAAACGATACAGAACATGGGAAAAATCAAAGCTTTCTTCCGCAACAAATGGGTGGGATTCACCCTGGCAAGTATTTTATACATCCTCTGGTTCGTCCTCTGGACGGGCAACTGGTGGCTGCTGCTGGGCGAAATCGTCATCTTCGACCTTTATATCACGCGTTATTTCTACAAGTACGTCTGGCGGCACAACGCCGAGATGTGCAAGAAAAGCAAAAGTTACAAAGCCGTTTACGAATGGGTGAATGCGATCATTTTCGCCACCGTTGTAGCGTCGCTGGTACACATCTTCTTCTTTCAGATGTACGTGATTCCCTCGTCGTCGATGGAGAAATCGCTGCTGGTCGGGGACTATCTCTACGTCAGCAAGGTAGCCTACGGTCCCCAGATGCCCAATACCCCGGTGGCATTTCCGTTCGTACACCATACGATGCCTTTTTCGAAAACCAAAAAATCGTTCTCCGAAAGCGTCAAATGGCCTTATCACCGCCTCAAGGGACTGGGCCGAATCGAGCGCAACGACGTAGTGGTATTCAACTTTCCGGCAGGCGATACGGTGCTGCTCGAACGACAGGACGTTTCGTACTACGACGTACTGCGGCAATATCAGCAAACTTTCGGACATCAGGCCGGCCGCGAACGGCTGATGCAGGAATACACGGTCATCACGCGCCCGGTGGACAAGCGTGAAAACTACATCAAACGCTGCATCGGCCTCCCGGGGGATTCGATACGAATCGAGGAAACGGCGGTTTACGTCAATGGAAAGCCGCAGGAGCCCGTCGCCGGAAAACAGTTCATGTATCTGGTGGAAACCACCTCGCCGATCACCCAATACGCACTCGACAATCTGGGTATCACCGAATGGAGCAACAAGGGCACGCTCTACTACATGGCGCTCACCGACGAAAACGCCGCAGAACTGGAGAAGCTGGACAACGTCGCTTCCGTACAGAAATACATCGCCCGCAGTCCCAATTTCGATGTCTTTCCGCAGGATCGCCGCTATGCGTGGAATCAGGACAACTATGGCCCGATCTGGATTCCCCAAGCGGGAACGGCCGTTGCGCTGACGGCCGACAACCTGCCCCTGTACCGGCGGATTATCGAAACGTACGAAGGCAACGACCTGCGTGTGGACGAAGAAGGGAAGATCTTCATCAACGGCGAACAGACCGACACCTATACTTTCCGGATGAACTATTACTGGATGATGGGCGACAACCGCCACAATTCGGCGGACTCCCGCTTCTGGGGATTCGTTCCCGAAGACCACATCGTCGGCAAAGCCTCCTTCATCTGGCTGTCGCTGGATCCCGAAAAGAGCTTCCCCGCGAACATCCGCTGGAACAGGATGTTCACCAAAGTCAAATAAAACAAGGGTAGTCGTGACCTCGGACAGTTATCATACGCTTGCCGGGCCTGCGGAAGCCATCTACAAAGAGAAAAGCAGCAAGTTCCTCGCTTATGCCTATCCGGTCGAAAGCGAGGAGGAGATTCGCACGCTGCTCGATGCGCTGCGCAAGAAATATTACGACGCGACGCACCTCTGTTACGCGTGGCGGCTGGGTCCGCACGGCGAAACGTTCCGCACCAACGACGACGGAGAGCCTTCGGGCACGGCGGGCAAGCCGATCCTCGGTCAGCTTCTGTCCAACGAACTGGTCAATTGCCTGATCGTCGTGGTGCGTTATTTCGGCGGTACGAAACTCGGAGTATCGGGCCTGATCGGTGCCTACAAGGAGTCGGCGGCCGAAGCGATCCGAGCGGCCGAAATCGTGGAGCGGACGGTCGATACGGTCGTGGAGGTGGAGTTTTCGTACCTGGCGATGAACGACGTGATGCGCGTGGTCAAGGAAGAACAGCCCCGGGTGCTGACGCAGCAGTTCGACAACCTCTGCCGAATGACGCTGGCTATCCGGCAAAGTCTCGCAGGAGGTATGATCGGCAAACTGGAAAAGATCGGGGGCGTGACCCTCGAAATGAAATAATATCGGTCCGGCCCGGAACACGCACGGCGCAGGGACCGGATCCACGTAAAAAACATGACAAAAGAACAAAAGTCCATTTATATAAAAGGTGCACGGGTGCACAACCTCAAAAACATCGAGGTCGAAATTCCGCACAACCGACTGGTCGTCATCACGGGACTTTCGGGTTCCGGCAAATCGACCCTCGCTTTCGACACGATCTTCGCCGAAGGGCAGCGCCGCTACGTGGAGAGCCTCTCGGCCTATGCCCGACAATTCCTGGGCAAGATCAACAAGCCCGATGTGGATGTCATTACGGGTATCGCTCCGGCCATCGCCATCGAACAGAAGGTCAATACCCGCAACCCGCGTTCGACGGTCGGTACCACGACCGAACTGTACGACTACCTTAAACTCCTCTACGCCCGCATCGGACACACCTTCTCGCCCGTATCGGGACAGGAGGTCAAGTGCTACACCGAGGACGACGTGGCGCAATATATCCTCTCCCTGCCCGAAGGCAGCCGCGTGGCCGTCGCAGCGCCGCTGCAACTGCGCGAAGGGCAGGGCGTCATCGAAAAGCTGACCCTGGTGCTGGGCGAAGGCATCCTGCGTGTACATGCGGCGGGAGAAACTCTGCCGATCGAGGATTTCCTGCCCCGCGTGGACGAAAACACCCGTGCCGAAGATATCTCGATCGTAGTCGATCGTGCCAAAGTTTCGCAGGACGGCGACCTGCCGACCCGCCTGCGGGATTCCGTAGCCCGTGCTTTCTCCTATGGAAACGGGGTTTGCCAAATCATCACGCCCGAAGGCGTCAAAGGGTTCTCGGCCCGTTTCGAGGCCGACGGCATCGAATTCGAGCCTCCGACCGAACATCTGTTCAGCTTCAACAACCCGCTGGGCGCCTGCCCGACGTGCGAAGGTTACGGCAAGATCATCGGCATCGACGAGGACCTGGTGATCCCCGACAAACGCAAGACCATCTACGAGGACGCCGTGGCCTGTTGGCGCGGAGAGACCATGCGGGCGTGGAAAGACCAGCTCGTAGCCAATGCCTACAAGTTCGATTTTCCGATCCATACGCCGTTCTACCAACTTACGGCCGAGCAGAAGCGGCTTCTGTGGTGCGGCAACGAGTATTTTCACGGCTTGAATGACTTCTTCGCCTACATCGACAGCGAGCGACGCAAGATCCAGTTCCGGGTGATGAAAGCCCGCTACACGGGCAAGACCGTCTGTCCGGACTGCGGCGGCTCGCGCCTGCGCAAAGAGGCCCTTTACGTCAGAATCGGCGGCAAAACCATCGCCGACCTGGTCGTGATGCCGGTGGAGACGCTCGCCGATTTCTTCGCCTCGCTCGAACTGGATGCTCACGACACTAAAACCGCCGCACGCATTCTCACCGAGATACGCAACCGCCTGCAATACCTCACCGACGTGGGGCTGGGCTACCTGACCCTCGACCGGCTCTCCTCGACGCTCTCGGGCGGCGAGAGCCAGCGCATCAATCTTTCGACCTCGCTGGGCAGCAACCTCGTGGGCTCGCTCTACATTCTCGACGAGCCGTCGATCGGCCTGCACCCGCGCGACACGAACCGTCTGGTCGGTGTGCTCGAACAATTGCGCGACATCGGCAACACGGTGATCGTCGTCGAGCACGAAGAGGAGGTGATCCGCGCCGCCGACTGGATCGTCGATATCGGTCCGGAGGCGGGCTACAACGGCGGAGAGGTCGTCTTCAGCGGACCGCTGAAAGCCTTATTGAAAGAGAAAAAAAGCCTGACGGCCGACTACCTTACGGGACGCTGCAAAATCGCGGTGCCCACCTCGCGGCGCAGCCCGGCAGCGTGGATCACCGTGAAAGGTGCCCGGCAGAACAACCTGAAGAATATCGACGTGCGGATTCCGCTCGGGGTGATGACCTGCATCACGGGCGTGAGCGGCAGCGGCAAATCGTCGCTGGCCAAAGGCATCCTCTATCCCGCATTGCGGCGCCTGCTGTTCGACACAGGGCTCAAACCGGGCGATTTCGACGCCATCGAAGGCGATCTTTCGACGCTTCGTTCGGTCGAAATGGTCGATCAGAACCCGATCGGCAAATCCTCGCGGTCGAACCCCGTGACCTACATCAAGGCCTACGACGAGATCCGCAAACTCTACGCCGACCAGCCCTACGCCCAGCGGTCGGGATTCAACCCCTCGCACTTCTCGTTCAACATCGCCGGCGGCCGTTGCGAGGAGTGTCAGGGCGAGGGATTCATCAAGGTCGGCATGCAGTTCATGGCCGATGTGGAGCTGGTGTGCGAAGCCTGCGGTGGCAAGCGCTTCAAAGATGAAATTCTCGAAGTCCGCTACCGCGAAAAGTCGATCTACGACGTATTGGAGATGACGGTGGACGATGCGATCGCCTTCTTCGGCGAGGAGAAGAAAAACGCCACCTGCAAACGGATCATCGAACGGCTCCGCCCCCTGCAGGAGGTCGGGTTGGGGTATATCAGGCTCGGACAGTCCTCCTCGACGCTCTCGGGCGGCGAGAGCCAGCGCGTAAAGCTCGCTTCGTTCCTGTCGAAGGAGAGCACCGAAGGCAACGTGATGTTCATCTTCGACGAGCCTACGACGGGTCTCCATTTCCACGACATCAACAAGCTGCTCGACGCCTTCAACGCCCTGATCGCCCGGGGCCACACGATCGTGATCGTCGAACACAACATGGACGTTATCAAGTGCGCCGACTGGGTCGTGGATCTCGGTCCCAAAGCGGGCGACCGGGGAGGCAGCATCGTCTTCGAAGGCACTCCGGACGGGCTGGCCGGATGCAAGGAGAGTTACACGGGTCGCTACCTGGCGCTCCGCGAGAAAAACGAATAAGACAACGATGGAATTTACCACCTATACGCTCCCCAACGGCATCCGGGGCATTCACCGTCGGATCAAAGGCAACGTCACGCACTGCGCCCTGCTGGTGAACGCCGGAAGCCGCGACGAGTTGAAGAATCAATTCGGACTGGCTCACTTCACCGAACACGCCCTGTTCAAGGGCACGGAGCACCGCAAGGCTTACCAGGTGAACTGCCGGCTCGAAAATCTCGGCGGCGAGCTCAACGCCTTCACCACCAAAGAGGATACGACGATCCACGCCACGACCCTGCGAAGCGACTTTTCGAAGGCCGTAGAGCTGATCGCCGACGTCGCCTTCCATTCGACTTTCCCCGACCGGGAGCTGGAAAAAGAGAAGGAGATCATCTACGACGAAATCAACACCTACAAGGACTCTCCGGCCGACATGATCTACGACACGTTCGAAGACATGCTCTTCGCTGGATCGGAACTGGGACACAATATTTTAGGCCGGAAATCGAGCCTGGCACGCTTCAGCGGAGAGTCGATCCGGGAGTTCGTCGCACGCACGCACACCACCGACCAGATGGTTTTCTCGTCGATCGGCAACCTCTCGGCCAAGAGCGTCGAAACGACCGTCGCCCGCTTCCTGAACGACATCGAAAGTTCCGCACGGGATTTCTCGCGCCGGCAACCCGCCGCCGTCGAACCGTTCACCCGGGCCGTCGCCAAACATACGCACCAGACGCACTGCATCATCGGTGCTCGGGCGCAGGGGATCAACGACGCGGAGCGGCTGCCGCTGGCACTGCTCGTCAATCTGCTCGGCGGCCCTTCGGCCAACTCCATGCTGAACGTGCTGGTGCGGGAGAAAAACGGCCTTTCGTACAACATCGAAGCCTCTTACACGCCTTACAGCGACAGCGGCATCGTGGCCATCTATTTCAGCTGCGACCACGACAACACGGATCACTGCATCGAACTGATCGAGGGAGAGCTGGGACGGCTCCGCAACACGCCGCTCTCGGCCCGGCGGCTCTCGATGGCCAAGAAACAGTTCATCGCCCAGCTGGCGATCTCGATGGAGAGCAACGAAGGTTACATGCTCGGTGCGGGCAAAAGTTTCCTGGCGCACCGCGAGGTCGATACGATGGAGGAGGTTTATCGCAAAATACAGGCTCTCACGGCCGAAGACCTGACCGCCGTAGCTTCGTCGGTCTTCTCCTCACCATCGCGGCTCATCTATAAATAACGGTTTTCAACGATCGGACACACACTAATATGGATGCACTCGAACGATATGTTCACGACCTTTCGTCACCGGAAGAAGAGCTTCTGCACGAACTCGACCGCCAGACGCATCTGCGGGTCGTACAGCCGCGCATGCTCTCGGGGCATATCCAAGGCAAGCTGCTGGAGCTGCTCGTGCGGATGCTACGGCCCCGCAACATCCTGGAAATAGGCACTTTTACGGGGTATTCGGCCCTCTGCATGGCCGCCGGGCTGGAAGAGGATGGCGTGCTCGACACGGTGGAGGTGGACGACGAGCTGGAGGAGTTCGCCGCCTCGTTTTTCCGCCGCAGCCCGCACGGACAAAAAATCCGTCAGCATATCGGTTCGGCACTCGATATCGTCCCGACACTCGGATATACGTTCGACCTCGTATTCATCGACGGCGACAAGCGCGAATACCCAGACTACTACCGGATGCTAATGGGTGACGGAGGAAGCAAAGTGTTGGTGCACAGCGGATCGATATTGATCGCAGACAACATCCTCTGGTCGGGCAAGATCGTGGAACCGGTAGCACACAACGACCGCCATACGCAGGCGTTGCTGCAATTCAACCGCATGGTACTTCAGGACGAGCGGGTGGAAAGCGTGATCGTCCCGATCCGCGACGGACTGAACCTGATCCGGGTAAAATAGGACAGCCGTCTGCCGATAAAGGCGGGGCGGGCTGGAGAGGAAAAGAAAAGCACTCCGGTAACAAGCAAACAGTCGGCAGACAACGAAAAAAACGACTCTGTAACGACGAATTTGAAAAATCGACCGATATGGAATTGAGTGAATTACAAAAACGGGTGGACACATGGATCCGCGAATACGGTGTCCGCTATTTCAGCGAACTGACCAACATGGCCATCCTGACCGAAGAGGTGGGGGAGCTGGCCCGCGTCATGGCCCGCAAATACGGCGATCAATCCTTCAAAGCGGGAGAAAAGGAGAACCTGGCGGACGAAATGGCCGACGTACTGTGGGTATTGGTCTGCCTGGCGAACCAGACGGGAGTAAACCTCACCGAAGCCCTCGAAGCCAACTTCGCCAAGAAAACGGCCCGCGACAAGGAGCGGCACCGCAACAATCCCAAGCTATGAACCGAAACCCCGAAAAGCGGGGATAATAACTTATCCGAGAAGGGGGTTCGGGAGAGGATGAGAATCACAAACGCGGACACAGGCTGTGAATAAGCGACCGTCGGACGATGGCTGGAACATTGAAAAACAAAATAATTGCCTGATAGGTATTCCGGGCGATTACGTTCCCGAATCGTTCCGGCAGGTTATGTACGACGGAAGTCATTATCGACAAAATACGGCCCTTCCGACAAACCATCTTCCGGCAAACCGCCCGATAAAAGCGGGATCGGATACGAAAAGCCCGTAATCCCCCGAACAAGGGGCGATACCGCGATAAAATACGGAACTGTTACCTGTAATCAAATACTTTAGAGTTATGAAATACGATTTCGATGAGATTATTCCGCGACGGGGTACCAACTCCGTCAAATGGGATCTGGCCACAGACGAACGGGTGCTGCCTATGTGGGTAGCCGACATGGATTTCCGCGCGGCCCCGCCCGTACTCGACGCCCTGGAACGACGGCTCCGCCACGGCGTTTTCGGCTATACGAAGGTCCCCGACGCCTATTTCGAAGCCGTGAAAGGGTGGTTCGGCAAACGGCACGGATTCCGCATCGAAAACGAGTGGATCCTCCCGACTACGGGCGTCATTCCCGCCCTTTCGGTCATCCTGAAGGCCCTGACCGAACCGGGCGACAAGGTAATCCTTCAGACGCCCGTTTACAACTGTTTCTTCGCCGTGCTGGAGCGTACCGGCCGTCAGCCGCTCGCCAATCCGCTCATCAACGAGAACGGCGCCTACCGCATGGACTTCGAAGATCTGGAACGCAAGGCGGCGGACCCGCAGGCCAAGCTGATCTTCCTGTGCAATCCCCACAACCCGGCGGGCCGGGCCTGGACCGCCGAAGAGCTGACACGCCTCGGGAAGATCTGCCTGCGGCACGGGGTAACGGTCATATCGGACGAAATCCACTGCGACCTGACGCTCGACGGCCATCGCCACATTCCGTTCGCCTCGCTGAACGAAGAGTTTCTGCGGCATTCGGTCACCTGCACCGCCCCGAGCAAGACCTTCAACATCGCCGGTCTGCAAGCAGCCAACATCATCGCCGCCGATCCCGAGATACGCCGGAAAATCGACCGGCAACTCGTCGATAACGAACTCCACGCACTGAACGCCTTTGCGGTCGAAGCCCTGATCGCAGCCTACAACGAAGGCGGCGAATGGCTGGACGAACTGAAAAAATACCTGTGGGAGAACTACGAATACCTGCGCGACTTCTTCACCCGGCACCTGCCGGCTCTGCCGGTCACTCCGCTCGAGGCCACCTACCTGGTGTGGGTGGATTGTCGGACGTTGAAACGCCCCACGACGGAAATAGCCCGGCAGTTACTGGAGGAGGAGCACGTATGGATCAACGAAGGCGAAATGTACGCCGGAGAAGGGTTCCTGCGCATCAACATCGCCTGCCCCCGCAAGACGCTCGCCGAAGGGCTGGAACGCATCCGAAAAGTATTTTAAACACCAACAAGCATAGAATTAAAAACATAACGATATGGACGATTTACGATTAACTTCCCTGAACCTTCCGGGAATAAACGAAAACAAGCGACCACTCGTCATCGCCGGCCCCTGTAGTGCCGAAACCGAGGAACAAGTCATGACCACCGCCCGGCAACTGGCCGAAAAAGGATTCAAGATATTCCGTGCCGGTGTGTGGAAACCGCGTACCAAGCCGGGAGGATTCGAAGGTATGGGCGAGGCCGCATTACCCTGGCTGCAACGCGTCAAGGAAGAAACCGGCATGCTGGTATCCACCGAAGTGGCTATGCCTAAGCATGTGGAAGCGTCTCTCAAAGCCGGAGTGGATTTGCTTTGGGTCGGAGCACGCACTACGGCCAATCCTTTCGCCATGCAGGAACTGGCCGACTCTCTGAAAGGTGTGGACATCCCGGTTCTGGTCAAAAACCCGGTGAATCCCGACATCGAACTCTGGATCGGTGCTTTGGAGCGCATCAACGGAGCGGGCATCACACGTCTGGGAGCCATCCACCGCGGATTCTCCAGCATCGACCAGAAAATCTACCGAAACGCTCCCATGTGGCACATCCCCATCGAACTGCACCGCCGTTTCCCCAACTTGCCCGTCATCTGCGACCCGAGTCACATCGGCGGACGCCGCGACCTGATTGCCCCGCTCTGCCAACAGGCCATGGACATGGGATTCA
>OHDV01000316.1_pt1 | contig 24077 bp, 19 predicted proteins | sample 1567041 | NCBI WGS metagenome assembly OHDV01 (sample SAMEA3879517, study PRJEB24766) | human gut metagenome | biome: human-associated habitat; feature: feces | place: USA | collected 1985/1987
TTTCAGTTATGAAAGAAGCCGAATCCCAATACTAATACAAATTTAATACAGCAGCTCCGTCACCGGCACAAAGGTTATCCCCGTCCGCTTAAACTCCGCCGCATACATCTCCCAGCATTTGGCAGTATTCGGTCTGGCATGACAGATAGCAATAACACTGCCGTTTCTTTCCGCCATAGCGAAAGCCTTATATATCTGCTGACGAATCGCCTGCACGTCAGAGCTGTTATCCAAAAAGATATCGTTGCGCGCAGTCGAAACACCCAGCTGCTGCGCCATATTGCGTGCTACCGAAGCAGAATTTGTACGGCTGTCCACAAAAAACAGCTTCTGCCGCCGCAGCTCCTGCAAAACAACTCGCATAGTATCCTTATCCGCAGTCGCCTTCGAGCCCTGATGATTATTTACACCCATAACTCCCGGCAGACTGTTAAGCGCACGCCGCGTCAAGGACAGCTTCTCCGCCGCAGACAAATCCGTACGGATAGTAGCAGCGCCCTCGCTCATAGCACTGCGGTCAAGCGGCTCCATCGGCAGATGCAGCATCGGCACACGTCCTTTAGACTTTACCATCTCCAGAACATCGCTGCTGTACTGCTTATACGGCAATATCGCATAGCTGAACGGCAGACCGGTATTCAGCAGCTTGCGCACCGGCGCCACATCATAACCGCAGTCATCAATAACGATGGCTACTTTTCCTCTGAATTGCCTGACGGTCCCCTGCTGCTCCTCTTCTGCCTTTTGCTCCGGTAAATCCTTAACATCCTTATCCTGCTTGGTCAGGTTACTGTTATGGAAGAAAATCACAGTATCCGTTACAAAGCTCTTGCTGCCTGCACCGGCCTTAACCTTAATACCAATTTCAGCCTTATAGGCATCCCATTTTTTATATTTGGCAGGCTTGCCGCTGATATAAACCAGTCCGGCCTGCTCAGCCTTTGTCTGCAGCCAGTCGCAGGCACCGGCAAGGCTTGTACCGGAAGGTACGCCAACTGCCAGCTCACGCTGGTTAATCTGCACTTTGGCACCGGATTCTTCAACCTCAACATCCTTTTTGCCATGATTGTTTTCAATCAGCTGCCAATTATTTTTCTGCAGCAAAATATTATCCAGCAGGCGCTGCGCCTCTATAGATTCATCCAGCAGACTTACCGTCTGCGGCTCATCACCCTTCTTATCCAAAACATCCTTCTTGCTGTTGCTGGTGGCATAAAAAAGTCCGCAGCCAATGGCAATAATCGCAATAACCGCTGTTAAAATCAGTACAGCATATTTACTGCCGGAGGATTTTTTCTTGCTTGCTTTTGTCATAGGTGTTCTCCTTTCTAAGCCCGTGGGTGCGTTTTATCATACACCTCACGTAAACGCTCCACATCAAGATGCGTATATATCTGCGTGGTGGAAATATCTGCATGTCCTAACAGCTCCTGCACTATGCGCAGGTCGGTGCCGTTATTTAAAAGATGCGTCGCAAAGGAATGACGTAGCATATGCGGTGTAACGCGCTTACTGATGCCTGCGCTCTTACCGTATGCCACAATAATTTCGTAAAAACGCTCACGTGTCATCGGTCCGCCCCAGCCGGTTACAAAAAGCTCTACAGCCGCATCCGGCTTACCATGCAGAAGCTGCGGGCGTACCACAGACAAATAATGCTCCAGATAATGCAGCGCAGTACGTCCTAACGGCAGCATACGCTCCTTGGAGCCTTTGCCCATAACAATGACATACTGCATCTTCATATCAACATTCTTCACTGGCACATTTACCAGCTCAGATACACGCATGCCGGTAGCATATAACAGCTCCAGCATTGTCTTGTCGCGATAACCGTCCAGAGTTCCCAAATTTGGCTCATCCAAAAGCCTTTCTACCTCCTGAACACTCAGCACCTTCGGCAGATGCAGTCCTCTGCTCGCCGCCTCCAGCACCTCGGCAGGATTACGGCGGATATAACGCTCTGCCGTCAGAAAACGGTAAAACGCCTTAATCGAAGCCAGCTTGCGTGCCACCGTCGAGGAAGCGCGGCCTTCCTGCTTTAAACGCACAAGATAGGCAATCAGCTGCTGTCGCGAAACCTGCAGTAGCTCCTCATCTGCCTTCAGCTGCAGGCTTTTCATCAGCAGGCGCAAATCACGCATATACGCCAGCTGTGTATTTTTTGCCAGTCCCAGCTCTACCGTCAGATATTCCTGAAACAAGGCCAGATAGTCAAACATAAAAACCTGCCTCCATCCCGCAAATTTGCCGCTTGCAAATTTTGCCGGATGCAATCTCTTTCAGAAAAAGAAAAACAACGCTTGTGCGCCGTTTTTCTTTGTAATCATAACTTTATTAAAATTCTTTTTTCTCGGGCTGCATAATAGTAATATTAGTTGCCGGAGAAATTGTGGAAATAGCATGCTTATAAACAAGCTGCTGTTTGCCTTCGTTTTCAATAATAACAGTAAAGTTGTCAAAACCTCTTACCAAGCCACGGATTTGGAAACCGTTCATCAGATAGATGATAACACCCAGGTTTTCCTTGCGAACATGGTTTAAAAAGCTGTCTTGCAAATTCATTGCGGGTTTTACTGAAGTAATCATTAAAAGCCCCTCCTACTCATTTCGTTATCTCCGGAAGTACAGATTCCTAAAAACCTACACTCCTCTTTATACTTATATTTTACACCGAAATGCCACTTTCTACAAGTATTTCGGAAATTTCTGCCACTGCCTGCTTATAATCAGGCTCATCATCCAAATGCAGCCAGTGAATATACGGCATTTTTTTATACCAGGTAATCTGCCGCTTGGCAAAGTTGCGCGTTGCCTGCTTCAGCTTATCCACAGCAGCAGCATAATCCATGCTGCCGTTTAGATACCACACCATTTGCCTGTAGCCGATGCTCTGCATTGACTGACAATCGGGCGCTACTCCCTGCTCCAGCAGGCTGCGCACCTCCTGCTCCAGGCCGGCCTCCAGCATCAAATCAACACGCCTGTTGATGCGCTCGTACAGCGCCCGACGCTCCATCTCCAAACCGATAACTACAGCGTCATAAGGACTTTCCTGCGCACCATATTGGTTGACAGCCTCGCCCTGCATAGCAGATTCCAGTGCACGGATAACGCGACGCACATTATTGGGATGAATGCGCTCTGCCTCCTGCGGCGCCAGCTCCTGCAGGCGCGCGTGCAGCGCCAACGCGCCTTTTTCCTGCGCCTCGGCCTCCAGCCTGCGGCGCAGCTCGCTGTCCTCATCCGCATTGTTAAAGGCATAATCCTCGAGCAGCGCTTTAATATAGAGTCCTGTACCACCGGCAATTATCGGCAGATGTCCGCGCGCGTTGATTTCCGTAATCAGCGCAGCTGCACGCTCCTTAAAATCCACAACGCTGAAGGATGCGTCCGGCGGCAGAATATCCACCAGATGATGCGGTACGGCAGCCAGCTCCTCGGCAGTTGGCTTGGCAGTACCGATATTCATATTTTTATAAACCAGCATTGAATCACCGGAAATTATTTCGCCCTGAAACTGCTTGGCAATCTCAATAGCGCAATGACTTTTTCCGGTTGCTGTCGCTCCTAAAATAACAACTACCTTGGGTTTTTGCAACATAAATCACCTTTTTATTATTCCGTACTTAATCCTGCTGTATTTGCCGCCGATAAATTCCTCGCAACCATACTCGCGCAGAATATATTCGCTGCGCTCCTTGATAACCACGCGCGGCGCTGCTTTAAGCGCCAGCTGCAGCGTTTCTGCCGACAGCGCTTCCTCGTAGGAAAGCGGACGCAATGCTTCCATGCCATTGGCACCGTTGACAGGATGGCGAAACATCGGATCGAAATAAACAACGTCAAAGCTGTCTGGCGCACACTGCGCCAGATAATTCTCCGCCAACGCCTGCGCCGGCTGAATCCGGCGCAGTGCTGACGTCAGGTCAGCATCATCGGCAACGTAATTTTTCAGGCCATAGCTCACAGCAAAATACAACAGCGGTGAAGCCTCAAGGCCAACAACCGTTCCTGCCTCACCGACAGCATAGGAGCTGATGGCGGCATCCGCCGCCAGGCCCAGCGTAGCATCCAGCACTCTTTTCCCCGGACGCAGGTCCAACGCCGTCAGCAAATGCTCCGTCGCGCCACGCTTCAGCTGCTGCAGACGCAGCACCGCCATCCCCGGATGATAGGCAAAGCTGCCTGTGGTGCTATGAATACGCGGGCCTTCCTTCTCTCCCACGACAAGTGCTGCCAGGTCATATTGCGCCATAAGCTCGTCTACGCCCATATTGTGCGGACGCTCTACATAAATTGCGCCCAGCTGCTCCGCCCAGGCCCTAGCCTGAGCTGCAGCAGCGCTGCCTGTAGCATTTCTGGCCGTTGTTACGCCAATTTTGCCTGTAAGCATTAAAAGCCCGTCCTTTTAAACATTTTATACAGCTGATTGCTGTCAATTTCAATCATGCAAGGTCTTCCGTGCGGGCAGGTAAACGGATGCGTAGTATTGCACAAATCAATAATCAGCTGACGCATCTGCCGCATATTCAGCAGCTGTCCTGCCTTAATCGCCGCCTTGCAGGCAGTCATGTGTAGCACCTCCTGCCGCAAATCGCTGCCATTAACATTACGCATCTCCCGCAGCATTTTGCTGATAGCATTGATAAAATCCTCAGCAGCATCAGCCTTGATATCCGCCGGCAAACTGCTTACACGCAGCAAGCTTTCGCCGGCGCTGGCAGCATCCACACCCAAAGCAAGGAATTCGTCCCTGTGCTCCTCAATCAACGCAATATCATCGGCAGCCATATCCACATAAAGCGGCATCAAAAGCTGCTGCGACGGAATCTGCTCATGCGAAGCCACGAGCTTGTCATAAAGAATACGCTCATGGGCAGCATGCTGATCAATCAGATAAAGCGTTGTTTCGCTTTGGGCAATAATAAAGGTTTTATCAACCTGACCAATCGGCCAGATAGTATCCATACCACTGTCGGTATCTGTAAAGGCAATAGTTTCCCTGTTGGGCACAGGTGCAGCCTCCGTCGGCTGCGGTTTGGCAAATTCGCTGCGCGCCTCATGCACCTCCAGCACAGGCTCCTGATAGCCCTTGGTATAGGAAACGGTTGCAGATGTTTTGTTGAAATCATCAAACGGCTGCCACATAGCCTGCTGCTCTGCCTGCTCTTTTTTTACGGTAGGCACAGGCTGCTGCTCATTTACCAACAGCTCTTCTGCTGCAGGCTGCTCCTCATTACGCTCCGGCGTTTTGAAAATCTGCTCCGCACCGCTCCTGAACACAGGCTCGGCTGCGCTCTGTAGCTCTTCCTTGCGTTCAGGCGTTTTGAAAATCTGCTCCGCACCGCCTTTGAACACAGGCTGCTGCGGCTGATACGCAGGCTTAGGCTGCGGTACAGGTGTAACCGGCACAGAAACAGCTTGCGGCTGCGGCTTCACAAACACATTCAGCTCCGAATCCGGCAGCAGCGTTACCTGCGTCTTTTGGGCGCTCATCGGCTTCGTCAGCGCATCGGTCAGCGCCTTATACATAGCCTTGTAAATAAGGCTGTCATCACTGAATTTGATTTCGCTCTTCTGAGGATGCACGTTAACATCAACGCTGGCTGTATCAACTGTTATATTGATAACAGCAAAGGGAAAGCCGCTTTTGGGAATCTGCGACTGATAAGCATGGTCCATAGCCTTGGAAAGCATTTTGCTGCCGATGCAGCGGCCGTTGACAAAGAACGTCTGCCACTGGCGCGTTCCCTTCAGCAGCGTAGGCTTGCCGATAAAGCCGCTAACTCTTACCTTAGGATCGTTTAGCGATACCTCCAAAAGGTTTTCGGCAACATTCTTGCCATACAGTGCTTTAATCGCATGCTCTAAATCACCGTCACCGGGAGTGCTGAGCACCTCTTTATCATTGTTCACCAGCTTAAAACGCACATCAGGACGCGAGAGCGCCAGCCTTGTCAAAAGCTCGCTGATATAACGTCCTTCAGTGCTCACGGTTTTCAGGAATTTACGGCGTGCAGGCACGTTAAAGAACAGATTCTCCACAATTACGGTAGTACCCGTACTGCCGCCGCTTGCCGTAACCTCCGTGTTTTCGCCGCCGTCGATATGTACGGAGGTAGCGAATTCCTCGCTCTCCGGACGGGTAAGCAGCGTAAAGTTAGAAACAGAGGCGATACTGGGCAAAGCTTCACCGCGAAAGCCCAAGGTATTCAGGCTCAGTAAATCCTCAGCCTTCGTAAGCTTGCTTGTGGCATGGCGCAGCACAGCCATTTTGGCATCAGCCTCACTCATGCCGCAGCCATTATCAGTTACTCTGATATATTCCGTACCACCGGCAAAAATCGTTACTTCAATTTTATCCGCACCGGCATCCAGTGCGTTCTCAACCAATTCCTTTACTACGGACGCAGGCTTTTCTACAACTTCGCCGGCAGCAATCTGATTGGCGGTATTCGTATCCAACAATCTGACGGCATGCTCTTCTGCCATTATTTACCCAGCTCCTTTCTTGCTTCATCCTGCAATTTATACAAGGCGCTCATCGCCTCAATCGGTGTCATACTCATAACATCGAGCTTCAAAAGCTCATTGGCAATAGAACTGCCAAACAGCGAGCCCATCATATTATCCGGCGCTGCAGCAGCTGCAGGCTGCTGCACACGGCCGTTGTCATTATCATATTCCTTCAGCAGCTCTTCCGAACGCTCCAGCACCTTCTTCGGCAGACCAGCGAGGCGTGCAACATGTACGCCGTAGCTGCGGTCGGTTCCGCCCGGTACAATACGGCGCAGGAAGATAATATCCTTGCCTCTTTCCTTAACGGCAACAGAATAATTCTTCACACCGCTCAGCACATTTTCCAAAGCAATAAGCTGATGATAATGCGTAGCAAACAGTGTCTTTGCCTTGATGCGGTCATGGATATATTCCATAACTGCGTGCGCAATGCTCATACCGTCAAAGGTACTGGTACCGCGGCCCACCTCGTCAAGGATAATCAGACTGTTTTTCGTAGCATATTTTAAAATCTGCGCTACCTCGTTCATCTCCACCATAAAGGTGCTCTGGCCTGTCGCCAGGTCATCGCTGGCACCGACGCGCGTAAAAATCTTGTCTACCGGGCAAACGCTCGCCTGACGTGCAGGAATAAAGCTGCCAATTTGCGTCATCAGCACCAGCAGCGCCACCTGACGCATGTAGGTTGATTTACCTGCCATATTCGGACCGGTAATAATTATCATGCGCTCGTCGGTATTATTCAGATTGGTATTGTTGGGGACAAAAATCTCCTTTTCCAGCAAGCGCTCTACTACGGGATGGCGTCCGTCAACAATCTTGATTTCGCCGTTATTATTCAGCTCTGGTCTTACATAATTATATTTATAGGCAGCCTCTGCCAAGCCTGTCAGCACATCAATATAGCTGACGGCGCGGGCAGTTTCCTGAATCTCCTTGATTTTGCCGCGAATCAGTGTACGCAGCTCATCAAACAGATAATATTCCAGCTGCTCTATTTTTTCCTTGGCACCGAGAATCTTATTTTCGAACTCCTTAAGCTCGGGAACAATATAGCGCTCCGCGTTTACCAGCGTCTGCTTGCGCACAAAGTACGGAGGCACGCTGCTGCTCTGTCCCTTGCTTACCTCGATATAATAGCCGAAAACCTTATTGAAACCAACCTTCATGGTTTTAATGCCGGTTTCCTCTTTGATTTTCTGCTCAAAATTCTGCATCCAGGTTTTGTTGTCAGCAGCAATCAGATGCAGCTCATCCAGCTCCTGATTATAACCTGTGCGAATCATACCGCCCTCGCGTACAGAAAACGGCGGCTCATCGACAATCGCCTGCTGCAGTCTTGCAGCCAGCTCCTCGTGCAGATGCAGGCCCTTCCACAGCTTGCGCAGCAGTCCGCTGCTGCAGCCTTCCAGAATGCCCTTCAGGCCCGGCAGCACGCTTAAGGAATTGCGTAGCGCCACCAAATCTCTGGCATTGGCACTGCCTACCTCAATACGGCTGACAATACGCTCCAGATCCGCCACCGCCTTCAGCTGCGCCACAATCGCTTCGCGCAGTTCTGCAGCTGCCGCCAGCTCGGCTACCGCCTCCTGACGCTCATAAATGTGGCCTACATCAAGCAGCGGGCTTTCAATCCAACTGCGCAGACGACGCGCACCCATAGATGTATTGGTAAAATCAAGCACCTGCAGCAGCGTACCGCGCTTCGAGCCGTCCGTCATATTGCGAACCAGCTCCAGGTTACGGATAGCAGTCACATCAAGATTCATAAAGCTGTTGCGTTCAATCCGCACCAAGCGGTTAATATGGCTCAAATCCGCCATCACTGTGCCGTGCAGATAACGCAGCAAAAGCTCAACTGTGCTGTGCACCTCATCAGGCACATCATTGCCGGCAAAGTGCTGCGTAAAATAATCAGCCTCCGGCGTACTCTCGTCATAATGCGTAACAACGCATTCCGGCAATCTTGCAGCCAGCCATTCCTGCAGCTTCTCTCTCATTTCCTCCGAAGCAAGATGCACAACAAGCTCTGCAGGCTGCAGTCTGTAAAGCTGCTCGGTGATATTCAAAAAGCTTTCCGAAGTTTGGTCAAGAAACCATTCGCACTCGCCCGTAGTTACATCAGCCGCCGCCAGGCACATTCCCTTGTCCTGCGCCTGCTGTAAAAACACCAGATAGCGGTTATGCTTATCCTCCAGAAGCTGTTCGTTCAGCGCCGTTCCCGGCGTAATAATTTTAATAACCTTGCGCTCGACAATGCCTTTGGCGAGCTTGGGATCCTCCACCTGCTCGCAGATGGCGATGCGATAGCCTTTTTTTATCAGCTTGGCGATATAGCCGTCCACAGAATGATAAGGCACACCGCACATCGGCATATGCTCCATGCCATTGGAGCGCTTGGTCAGTGTTAAATTAAGCTCACGCGATGCTGTGATAGCATCGTCAAAAAACATTTCATAAAAATCGCCCAAGCGAAAGAAGAGCAGCTCATTCTGATGCTCCTGCTTCACCGCCATATATTGTTGTACCATGGGCGTAACATTTGCAGCAGCCATTAATCAACCGCCTTACCTTTCACCAGCCAGGTCTGCGCAACTTCAATCTGCACATTAACCTTCTGTCCTACCTCGTATTGCTTATCTTCAATCGGCCACAGTACCAGAACTCCTGTGCGTGTGCGACCGTTCCAAACTGTTTTCTGCTTGCTGGGGCCTTCTGCCAGCACTTCTACAGTCTGACCTACAAGCTTTTCATGGCACTTCAGGCTGTTTTCGTTCTGCAACGCCATCAAACGGTTCAAGCGTTCCTTCTTCACTGCCAGCGGCACCTGATTTTCCATTTTTGCAGCAGGTGTTCCGCTGCGCTTGGAATAGATGAAGGTATAAGCGGAGGTAAAGCCAACCTGACGCACAACATCCAGAGTTTCTTCAAAATCCTCTTCGGTTTCGCCGGGGAAGCCAACAATAATATCTGTAGTAATCGTTGCGTCCGGCACATACTTCCGTACCATCTTCACCAGCTCAAGATATTTTTCCTTCGTGTAACCGCGGTTCATGCGGCGCAGAATCTCCGAACTGCCTGCCTGGAACGGCAAATGGAAGTTTTCGCAGATGTGCTCACATTCTGCAACAGCCTTGATAACCTCCTCGCTCATATCGCGCGGATGACTGGTCATATAATGAATACGCTCCACACCTGGAATAATATCCACACGGCGCAGCAGCTTAGCGAAAGCGTCCTTGTCGCCAAAATCCTTGCCATAGGAATTAACGTTTTGTCCCAGCAGAGTAAATTCCTTGTAGCCATCTTTAACTGCTGCCTCAATCTCGGCAACAATATTATCGATGCTGCGGCTGCGCTCGCGTCCGCGTACATACGGCACGATGCAGTAGGTGCAGAAATTATTGCAGCCATACATAATAGGAATCCAGGCAGCAAAAGAGCTTTGACGGACCATATGACCTTCAAACTCACTTTGGTGAATAGTCAGATCTGTATAAACCGCAGCCTTGCGCTCTGCCAGAAATTCCAGCAGCAAACGTTTGAAATCGTTAACATAAGCAGTACCCAGCAGCAAATCTACCTGCGGATGCTTTTTGCGCAGCTTTTCGCCGTCCTTCTGTGCCATGCAGCCTGCAACACAGATAACTACATCCGGATTGGCACGCTTTACAGCCTTTAATTCGCCAATCTTGCCGGCAATTTTCTTTTCCGCGCTCTCGCGCACGCAACAGGTGTTGACGATAATTATATCTGCGGTATGAAAATCAGGATTAGGCGCATAGCCAAGCTCCTGCAGCTGTCCTGCATAATGCTCCGTATCGGATTCATTCATCTGGCAGCCGTAATTTATCAGACAGTAGGTTTTATTTTTATCACTCATGTAAATACCTCCGTGTAAAATCAGTCTATCATTATATTATACCTAATTACAGTCACTTCCCGCAACATTTCCCCCGGAAAGAAGTAGGGAATAATTTATAAAATATTTTAGTAGTAGGTATTGAAATCTGCCCTTAAGATGATTACAATATATGCAGGCAAAGAATTTTTCCGATTGCCTTTTAATATAGTTTAGGAAGGTCAAAATCATGCAAAGCAAAAAGAAATGGTTTGTTGTATTTATTCTACTCGCTGCCCTTGCAGGCGCAGCCTTTTATTTTCTTTATTTTATCCGTACACCGGCTTATGCCTTGAACGAAGCGCGCGTTGCACTGCAGCAGCATGACAGCGCAAAATTTTCACGATATGTTGATGTTCCCTCTGTTATGGACAACGCTTTCGAGGACATCATCAAGGCAGAAAGCAAAATCAATAACGATAATGTTTTCTCCAACCCGTTCGCACTCGGCATTCTGCATATGCTGAAGCCTTCGGTCGTAGACCTGATGACGCAGGAGGCTCTGGACAAAATTGCTGCTAAGCCCGACAATACTCCTAAGCAGCCGACCGATCCCGTACCTGATGCTATGAAGCGTAACCTGGAGCGTCACATCCCTATTAAAAATCTTACTGTCAAAGACCTGAAGCTCAGCAAGCATGAGGGCGAGACAGCAAAAGCAACCCTTGTGCTGCACAACAATGAGCTGGACAAGGATTTTATTGCCGAGCTGTTAATGCAGCAAAATGATAAAGGTGATTGGCAGATAAAAAAAGTCAGCAATCTGGCAGACTTTATCGTTCAGCTAGATGCAGCTAAACGTGCTAAACAGGCCCTGCTGAACAAGCCTGTTATGGACCGCCTGAACAAAGCGCTGCAGGCAACCAGCGAGCGCTTGACGCTGAACAAGGACAGCAACAAAATCGGCAGCGAGGAAAAAGCTACGCTTACCGCTACCATCATGGCCAAAAACATGAGTAACGTTGCTATCAACCGTATGTATTACGATGTAACCGTGCTCAACGATAAAGGTGAACAGCTTTATTCCTATCCGGAGCATTATCAGGGCAGCATTGCCCCCGGACAGGCTGTGGAGCTCACCACCAGCAAAACGCTGAATTCTATGCTGCCGGATGATAAAAAGCTGATGAATCTGGATATTACCAAAGAAACCGTAAAAATTCAGGTCACCTACATTGCTTTTGATAACGGCGAGGTAATTTCTCCTAAGGGTTTGATTGAATAACCGCAAAAAATTAAACGCTTACATCCCACGTTGATGCGTGAGGCGTAAGCGTTTTTTGTTTGTTCTTTTGATAAAAATATAGGTTTTTACGCTACAGCTTTACTCTTTAACCTGCAGTTGCAAAACATCCGGTCGTGAATAATGACCACAGGCGTCAAATTCCATACGGCTGGCCGGCACCTTGTCCATATCCAAATCCGCATAAATAATTGCTTCCTTATCCCAGACAGGCTCAGTAACATAATGTCCGTAAGGATCAATCACACAGCTGCCACCACGACAGACAAGCTCAGGCAGCTTAGCGACTTCATCCTGTGCATGCAAATCAGCAGGATACATATCTTTAGTGAAGAACTGATCGCAGTTAATGTAATAGCAGCGTCCTTCGAGCGCAATATGCTGAATAGTAGCCTGCCACTCAGGATTATCATTTGTATTGCAGGAAATCAAAATCGTGACGCCTTTTTGGTATAAAGCCACACGTGCCAACGGCATGTAAGACTCCCAACAAATCAAATTACCAAGCGGTCCCCACGGCGAAGCAACCACAGGAAAATAAGCCTTATCCGCATCACCCCAAACGAAGCGCTCCGCGCCCGTAGGCTTGAGCTTGCGGTGCAGGGCAGCAATACTGCCGTCAGGAGCAAAAATGATGTTGCTGTTATAAAGCGTACCGCTTACAGCATCACGCTCCGATATACCAATGCTTACATAAGCATTTACCTCGCGTGCCGCTTGTCCGAGCGCGTCAGTTTCTGCGCCCGGCACTACAATGGAGCCATCATAGTAGCGCTTCCAATCAGCTCGTCCTTCCTCCTGCCTGCTGCCTACGGTAAAGCCAAAGGTCATGCCGTAAGGATAGCAGGGAATAATCAGCTCCGGCAGCACGATAAGCTGTGCTCCGCCGGCACCTGCCTGCTTAATCAAATCAATACATTTGGCCAGTGTTGCATCCTTATCAAACATTACAGGTGAACACTGTACTACGGCTACACGACAATTTTTTTCTAAATCTAACATTTTATTCCCCTCAGATGAAAAATTTATCCGGTACAATGCTTGCTGCATAAAACAAAAACATAGCATATCATTGCTCGCACCAATATTTTTATTTTTTCTTAAATCAGTGGCAGCTGCCATGTCTTTCGCTGCTGTCAGTAAGCTTTCCGGATTTATATACGTATTATACAATAATCATCTGTTGAATTATATAGATATACAACAATTATACATTATACAATAACGAAATGCGCCTTTAAGAAAGTAATATAGAATTAATCATTCTATCCACCAACCCATAGCCAGCCTTTATCCAGCACTGACCGGCAGAACACATCCTCCTTAAGAATATAGATATTCTTGCCCGCGTTTTTCATGCTGACAGCACGCTGCAAATCAGCACCGTCACACACGGAAGCATCCGCCGTGCCGACAATAACCATATCAGAAGCTGCTGTAACATGATAAGCAACGCTTGCACCAAGCGCAGTCAGTATCTCCCGAATGTTTTTAAGATAAAGACCGTCAAAAGAGCCAAGCAGAACTATATTTCTATCTGCCAACGGTCTTAAGCGCCTGAAAGACGGTACGATTGCAAGCTCTCTTTGCTTAGGCGGCAGATGATAATCAGCCACCGCCAGCTCCTTCAGCTTCTGGTAGCAGCCATTGCAAATGCCGCAGTCAACAAGTGCCCTGTGCGCGCCTGCTGTAGCAATATTAAAATATTCGGCGACCGCAGTCTGCTTATACCTGCCTAAAAACGGTAATTCATTCTGCGCCAGCTTCATAACATCAACATAATCATTGGCTAATCTTTTGGCATAATAGCCTGCCAGATTTTCCGCAATAAAGCTCAAATCAAAGGCTACATTATAGCCCGCAATAATATCATCAGCCAAAAAATCCATAAAGGATAAAATTACCTCGTCGATTGCCGGAGCATCCGCAACCATAGCGTCATCGATTCCGGTAAGCCGTGTAATATAATACGGAATAGATAATTCCGGCTTAACTAAGCTGGAAAATTCATCTACTCTGCGATTATTACGGTATTTTATGGCCGATATTTCCGTTATATAATCATTTTGCGGACTCAGGCCGGTAGTTTCAATATCTAAAACGGTATAATCGTCAGGATAAGCCAGCAGCAGCTTGCCGTCTATATACCTGTTTCTTTTTACAGAACTCAAAAAATCACCTTGCCGAGCTTAGCTCAGCATCTATGTCCTTTATATTTTTTCCTTCTTTTGTTTTCCACTCGATAAGACCATTCAAACTAGCGCCAGAAACAAAGCAGGCAGCTCCTGAAGGAGTATTAAAAAGAATATCTTCGATAAGTTTGTAATTCTGATCAATCTTGTTTTTGTACTCATCTCTTTTTCTTTTAATATGTTCAGGACACTTATCTGTTAATGAGCTGGTAATTAAACTACCACTTTTCACTACAAAACCATCTGCTGTTCTGACACCAACAGCATTTGCACTTCTTTTAGTGCAATAAAACTCTATATTTTCACTTGCAACTTGTATTTTAGTAGAAATCAATGGTTCAAACACTTTATGGCCTAACATACCTACGATAACTTTTGCATAATTTATAAAATCATCTAAATCGCTTTTCTTTTCTTCAGAGGGGTTACCTATGAACGGTTCATTTTTATTTTTTACGTCATATCTTTTAGCTGAATCAGCAGCTTGACAAAACTGATTTTCTAAATAACTAATTTCGGTGGCTCCCAATGAATCATTAGATGTAGTAATAACAATAGATTCAGTCCAATACCCCTTATCTATTGAGTGATCATGTTCACGAAGCCTGTTTAATATACCCTCGCCATTTTTTCTGTTTCCAGCCTGACCTACATATACAATTCCTTTATCTGTATCATCATCCTTACCAAATAGCAAATACACTCCGGACTGATTAAGCTCAGCTCTATCCTTACATGCAGCAAGAGCTGTTCTCGGAATCTTAAAAACAACACCTGTCCAATTAAAACACGTGCACTTAATGCGTCCGTTTACATTACCATCCATTAGATACATATTAATATTCTTCATTTCAGCCACGCCAAATTATCCTCCTTGCTATAATAACAAACTCTGTTAATGTTGCATACATCAGGTATACTCGAACCACCCAAACAGTAATACTAAACCTATACTACTATCTAAAATCCGCTTTACGCTGACTACTTAATCTATATGAATTCACAAAATCCAAATCTTTACTCCATTTTTCTACAGCTAACCGTTTAGAACTTTGTCCTCGATTAAGATTAATATAATGATCCAAATACTTTATAACCTCAGATTTAGACATTAATCCAAGTTCAATCACATCTCTAAGTATTTCCTGTCTGGTAACTGCACTTAAATTGTCTTTTTGTCCTACATTATAGCCACACAAATTTAATAAAGAATGTTCATTTTTTAATGAGAAATAACCATCAGAACCATCATTATAGATAAAATTTCCAAAAAATACTCCGTAAACTTTCCTATATCTTTCAAACTGTATTTCCTCTATAAAAAACTTTTTACATGTATAACAATACTCCACATTAATTTCAAGTGCAGAACCGTCCAATCTTTGTACAATACCAGTAGCAGAATCAACTAAGTGATTATTTTTCTGGCAATCAAAAATTCTCTTATTAATGTATAAAATATTATTAAACAAACAAAAATCAACATTTTGTTTCTTAGGTATTTTTACAAAAGCATTCAAACAAGCATCACAACAGCTAGCATTATTATATACTCTATACCTTCCAGTTGAAAGAACAGCATCATGTTGAAATAATATATCTCCACAAACGGGGCAATGTATTTCATTTTTTTCTATTTTTTGAATTGATTTTGCTTCAAATACTTTTCCTGCATATCTTTTTTCGAGATAGCTTATTTGTTCAGCAATAGTGTTGTTACGTTTGGAAATTTTATTATCAGTTAATCCATCATAGCCTGTTTTCCCAACAGGAATATACTCTTTCGTTTTAACTATAGTTTCATGGACTTTAGTTTCAACATTTTCAGTGATATCAGAATTACCTCTAGGCTTAATCGGATTTATGGTATCAACAGAATTACCTTGAGGCTTAATTGTGTTGACAGTACCAACAGAATCACTTTTGGGTTTAACTATAGTACTATTATTTTCTCTTTTTTGTTGTTCGCTAGCTTTATCAGTATTACCATTATCAGAAAATAATTTCCACAAACCATAAGCTACTATAACAATAATAAGAAATTCAAACATAATATATCACCTATCCTTACAGCACCTTCATACACATAATTCCTTTTTCGTTACGCACCAGGAAAAAGCTGATTTCATCGCCCTTATGCAAACCGGAAGCCTTTTGAGGCTCTGAAAGCAGCGTGCCTATGATATTTACCTCGCGCACCTCCTTAAGCAGCACATAAGCTGCTTCGGCCTCGTCGCCGCGCACCAGATAAACCGTTACGATATCGGGATGCGTTACAAGTCTTGCAGGATCTAAAGAGGTAAGCTTACGCATTGCTTCTGTCGCTTCGTCTGCCTTATAAGCCTTTTGCACCATTGCCACCTTGCTTTGGAACTCGCTCAGGCGAGGCATTTCGCTCGGCAGCACAGCTGCCTGCGCTTCCAGCAGCTCAGCTAAGCGTATCTTCGCTAATTGCTCATCATTACCATGCAACAGCTTCAGCGTCTTTTTAGCTGCATCGTGTACAGCACAACAGAGTATTTCAAAGCTGATGCCTGCCTGCGCATCTATATAGCCGTAGCAAAGCACACCGGTAGCATCTTCTGTTACCTCAAAAATGCTGCCCAGGTTTTGCGCCACGCCGGCAGCGTCTATGTAAAGGTATTTATCCACAATATCGCGGAAATTCATTTCTTTAAGAAGCATATCATCACCTCATTGGATATGATTGAAGTTAGTTTTAATTATAATAAAGGCATTTCATTTTACTCTGCTGTAAAAGACTGCCTATATTCAATCATACATGCAAATTCCGTAATTTGCAATAAAGTAATGAGGTTTTTTGAGTGTGTTAGGTTTGGCGGAATCAAAAGCGCAGAAAATAAAAATGTCCCACCCGTCAGACGAGTGGGACGAAAGTTCATTATAAAGCTATCTTAGTGATGGAACAGGCGCAGGCCGGTGAATGCCATGGCAATACCGTACTTATCGCAGGTCTCAATAACATTATCATCACGGATAGAGCCGCCTGCCTGTGCAATATATTGCACGCCGCTGCGATGCGCACGCTCAATGTTATCGCCGAACGGGAAGAATGCGTCACTGCCAAGAGCAACATCCTTCAGCTGTGCAACCCAAGCCTTTTTCTCTTCGCGAGTCAGCGGTTCCGGTTTTTCGGTGAAGAAGTTTTCCCATACGCCGTCAGCCAGTACATCTTCATAATCATCGGAAATGTAAACGTCGATGGTGTTGTCGCGGTCGGGACGACGAATGCTGTCCTTAAACGGCAGAGCCAATACCTTCGGATTTTGACGCAGCCACCAGATATCAGCCTTACCGCCTGCAAGACGGGTGCAATGTACACGAGATTGCTGGCCAGCGCCAATACCGATAGCCTGACCATCTTTTACATAGCAAACGGAGTTGGACTGAGTGTATTTCAAAACGATTAAGGAAATCAGCAGGTCGCGTGCTGCGCCTTCCGGAATTTCTTTATTCACGGTCGGGCGGTTTTGCAGCAGATCAGCGGTAATTTTAGCTTCGTTGCGCTCCTGCTCGAAGGTAATACCGAATACCTGCTTGTGCTCCAGCAGTTCCGGCTTGTAGTTTTCATCAATTTTAATAATGTTGTAGGTGCCTTTGCGTTTGCCCTTCAGAACGGTAAGAGCCTCTTCGGTATAACCGGGTGCGATAACACCGTCGGAAACCTCGCGTGCCAGCATTTTAGCGGTCTGCACGTCGCAAACATCGGACAAAGCAACAAAGTCGCCGTAGGAGCTCATACGGTCCGCACCGCGGGCACGTGCATAAGCATTTGCCAGCGGAGAAAGCTCCAGATCGTCTACATAATAAATTTTTTTCAGGGTATCGCTCAGCGGCAGGCCTACTGCAGCACCTGCAGGGCTTACATGCTTAAAGGATGCTGCTGCCGGCAGGCCGGTTGCTTCCTTCAGCTCCTTTACCAGCTGCCAGCTGTTGAAAGCGTCGAGGAAATTGATGTAGCCGGGACGGCCGTTCAGTACCTCAATCGGCAGCTCGCTGCCATTGTTCATGTAAATACGCGCGCTGCCCTGATTAGGATTGCAGCCATATTTTAATGCTAATTCTTTCACTATAACTCCTCCTCTTTTGTATAGTGCCAGTCACTTAGACAAACAAAAAAACCGACACACTGGCACAAGAAAAAATCTTTGCCCAGACGGTCGGCGTGCTACCGGTCATACTCCCCTGTGGTAACCCACTTCCGTCAGTTATATGACCTAATACTAAAATTATAAGATGCCTCGTTGTTTTTGTCAATAGCGGGCGATTGTGGTAGAATAAAGGTATAATGAATTAGAGTGTTGCAGAAGAGAATCTCTCCCAGAAGAGATAAGATGAATTGCCCGTAAGGCAAGAAAGAAAGCCCTCGGACGGATGTCATCGCAAAAAAATGACGGAGAGCGGTTTTGCCTGTCATAACGTTATCATTAAACGTATGATGTACCATCTCAGCCATCATATAATACCAATAACAGCTCTAATTTTCAAAGGAGGAAATAATATGACTCTCTGTTATGTATGTCCGCATCGCTGCGGTGTAGACCGCCCGGCAAATATGTCTGATACTACCGGCTGCTTTGGCAGCTGCGGCGTCGGCCTCGCTCCGATTGTTGCCCGCGCCGGCCTGCATATGTGGGAAGAGCCCGTCATCAGCGGAACCAAAGGCAGCGGTACTGTGTTCTTTTCCGGCTGCAACCTGCACTGTGTTTTCTGCCAGAACTATGACATCAGCTGCAAGGGCTTCGGCAAGGAAATTACTATTGAACGTCTGAAGGAAATCTATCACGAGCTTATCGCCCAGGGTGCGCACAATATCAATCTGGTTACACCCACCCATTTTACCGAAGCAGTGCTGCAAAGTCTGGATGAACCTCTGCCGGTGCCTGTTGTTTACAACACCAGCGGCTTTGAAACGCAGGATACACTGCGCCGCCTTAAAGGCAAGGTGCAGATTTATCTGCCGGATTTAAAATACAGTGATGATATGGCTGCTATCAAATACAGCAACGCTCCCTACTACTTCCGCATCGCAACCGAAGCAATTAAGGAAATGTATAATCAGGTAGGCGACTACCATATTGACGATAACGGTATTATGACGAAAGGTGTCATTATTCGTCATCTGATTATGCCCGGTATGCCGGACAACACCAAGAGAATTATCGACTGGGTTGCTGCCAACTTCAAGCCGGGGCAGGTAATGTTCAGCCTGATGCACCAATATGTTCCCTGCGGCCGTGCCAACGAATATCCTGAAATCAACCGCAAGGTTACGGATGAAGAATACAAGGAGCTGGAAAACTATCTGCTGCAAAGCACTATCGAAGACGGCTTTGTGCAGGAAGGAGATGCAGCCTGCAAAGATTTCATCCCCTGTTTTGACGGCACAGGAGTATAAAAATATATTTGCTTTAAATTTCATAAAATGATATAATTTTCGCATAGAGATAGCCGACGTCGGTTTCCTGCTGGAAAGTGGGGTGATGCTATGACTGTTTTCGAAGCACTTCAGCTTATGATAGGCTTTGCAACTCTCGTAGTTTTGATTTTATCACATCGCTCTAAATAAAGGCATGAAAAAAACCGCCTAGTGTAGAGGCGGCTTCCTTCAAACTCAAACTTTGCAGGGACAGCCGACCTCACACAATCGGTTATCTCTATTCTTATTATAACAGTTTTTTTGTTATTGTCAATTTGCCTCCCGACGCAAAATCTCCGCCAGCACCTCGATGCCGCGGCAGATATCCTCAGTTGAAGCGTACTCTGCCGGGTTATGGCTGATGCCTGCGCGACAGGGAATAAACAGCATCGTCGTGGGGCAGATTTTCGTCATATGCATAGCATCATGGCCGGCGCCACTGTTCATATGCAAGAAGCTGAAGCCCTTTTTCGCACATATTGCTTCGCTCTGTGCAGCCAAGGCCTCATCCAACGCCACAGGGCTGTCTGCTGTCAGCATTTCTATCTGCACGCCGACGCCGTCGCAAACAGCAACGTTTTCTGCCTGCTCGCGGATGCTTTGCAGTACGCGCTCAATGCTGGACTTATTAACGCCACGCACATCAACCCACAGCGTAACTGCTCCCGGCACAACGTTAATTGAACCGGGTTCTACGTCAACCACGCCAACGGTACCGACACTGCCGTTGGCTTTTTCTGTTTCCGTAGCCTCGTTCACCGCCAAAATGAGCTTAGCAGCACTGACGAGCGCATCACGGCGCATGCCCATCGGCGTTGCACCGCTATGATCGGCCACACCTTTGATATGAATTTTAAAGCGTGTCGGTGCCGCAATATTATGCACGATACCAAGCTGATGCTGCGTTTGCTCCAACACCTTGCCCTGCTCGATATGCAGTTCCGCAAAGCACTTATAGCTGCCGGGCGCAATTACGGCATCACGATAAGCGTCAGGATCACAGCCCCATTCACACAAGGCCTCGATAAAGCTGATATCGCCCTTCTTCGCTCCCTTGTTCAGCTGCTCCGGCACTGCGCTGCCTGTCAGCAGCTTGCTGCCCATAGTTGCAAAGCCGAAGCGACTCGATTCCTCCGCGCGGAAGATGATAACCTCAATGCTGCGCTCAAGCTCCTCGTCCTGCAGCATATACAGCGCCTCCAGAGCGCCTACGACACCGCACATACCGTCATAAGCACCGCCGTGTATAACAGTGTCCAGATGCGAACCGCTAGCCACCGGCGGCATCTGCGGCTGTTTGCCCTCGCGGCGCAGAAATACGTTGCCCACAGCATCTGTACGGATTTGCAAATGCAAATCCTGCACCTGCTCCAACAGCCAGCTCTGAGCTTTTTTATCCAACGGACTGTAGGCCAGGCGGGTAACGCCCTCTTCACTATCCGTAAAAGCAGCCAAGCCCTGTAAAAGCTTAGCTACACGCTCCTGATTTACCTTTAACATTTTTTATTCCCCCTTCATTCGGAAACATCAACAAAAAAATAAATAATATAGATGACAGCTTTATTATACTTGCTTCTTAAGCATCACACAAGAGCAGCACTTCATCTGAAAATCCAAAATTATGGAAAGTTTTTTACACTTTTGCTAAAAACTCCTTGCAATTAATGTAAAATCCACGTAAAATTATCATAGCAAAATTTAAGAAAAGAGGTTATTTATTTTGGAACGCAAAGTTATTCAAGTTGAAGAACGTCCGCCATTACTACTTAACATTCCGTTAAGTATTCAGCATCTGTTCGCCATGTTCGGCTCTACCGTGTTGGTTCCCTTTTTATTCAAGGTCAACCCTACCACCTGCCTGTTCATGAACGGCCTGGGTACCCTACTCTACATCTTTATCACGAAAGGCAAAATTCCTTCCTATCTCGGTTCCAGCTTTGCCTTCATTTCTCCTGTATTGCTGATTATGTCCACATCTGCCTATAATCATGCACAGTCCGGCTTCATCGTTTTTGGTCTGCTGTTCATGCTTTTCTCGCTGATTATCCACTGCGTAGGCACCAAATGGATTGATGTCATCTTCCCGCCGGCAGCAATGGGTGCAATCATCGCTGTTATCGGTCTGGAGCTGGCACCTGTTGCAGCTAACATGGCAGGTTTGACCGGCGATAAAATTGACATGGTCAACGTGGCTATTTCTATGTTCACATTGGCGGTCGGCGTTATCGGCTCTGTTGCCTTCCGCGGCTTTATGAGCATCATCCCGATTCTCTTCGGCGTTATCTGCGGTTATGTTTTTGCAGCTATCATGGGTATCGTCAACTTCCAACCGGTAATCGACGCTCCCTGGTTCCAGGTACCGCATTTCTACGCTCCGGTTTTCGATATCAACGCTATTATGATTATAGCTCCGGCCGCACTCGTTGTTTTGGCTGAGCATATCGGCCATCTCGTAGTAACCGGCAACATTGTTGACCGCGACCTGATTAAGTATCCGGGCCTCTCCCGTTCCCTGTTTGCTGACGGCCTTTCTAATGTTATCAGCGGCTTTGCCGGCGCAACTCCGAACACTACCTACGGTGAAAACATCGGCGTTATGGCAATCACCAAGGTTTACAGCACCTGGGTTATCGGCGGCGCTGCTGTCATGGCAATCATCCTTTCCTTCTGCGGTAAGCTCAGCGAGCTGATTCACAGTATCCCCGTTCCTGTTATGGGCGGCATCTGCATCCTGCTGTTCGGCGTAATCGCTGCCAGCGGCATCCGCGTACTGGTTGAACGTCAGGTAGATTACAGCAAATCCTCCAACCTCGTAATGACCTCTGTTATTATGATTATCGGCCTTTCCGGTGCGAAGCTCTCCTTCGGTGCCTTTTCCGTACAGGGCATGGTGCTGGCAACTGTTGTTGCTATTATTATGAGCCTTGTCTTCAAGCTCTTTGAATCCCTGCACCTGCTGAACGAATAAGACTACTAAAGCACAAAACCGCTGCAGAAGCTCTGCAGCGGTTATTTTACTGTTTACGACCGGAGCCTGCACCCGCAGGCTTGTCTTTTTTTATTTTAGAAACGGAAATCTCTTTCACCCTGAGCAATTTTTTGCAGACGCTCGATGCAAACCTCACGCACCTTTTCCTGCGGAATGTTCGGCAGCTCGGCCTGCACCAGTTTTTCGCCCAAAGCCTTCGTTGCCGGAGAAGCATAATCCTCCAGATATTCCTTCAGCGTCAGCAGCGCATTAGGATGGCAGCAGTTCTGGATCTGCTTGGACTTGCACAGCTCCATAAATCTGTCGCCTGTGCGTCCGGCACGGTAGCAGGCAGTACAGAACGAGGGCAGGAAGCCTAATTCCATCAGCCATTCAATTACTTCATCCAAAGAACGTTGGTCAGAAACGTCAAACTGCTCGGTATCAGTCGGGCGCACATCCTCGGTGTAACCGCCTACGGAAGTACGCGAGCCGCCGCTAATCTGAGAAATACCCAGATGCAGTGCCTTTTCACGCACAGCCTGATTTTCACGCGTAGAAATAATCATGCCTGTATAAGGAACAGCAATACGGATAATAGCAATAATCTTGCAGAATGTTGCATCATCAATACCATTGTCAAAAACGCCTGGGTCGATATCATCAGCACGTTTGATACGCGGTACGCTGATGGTATGCGGACCTACGCCGTGTACTGCCTCCAGATGCTCGGCATGCATCAGCAAACCGATGAAGTCGTAACGGTAGGTCTCCAACCCGAACAACACGCCGATACCCACATCGTCGATACCGCCCGTCATGGCACGGTCCATGGCCTCGGTGTGGTAAGCATAGTCGCTCTTCGGTCCCGTAGGATGAAGTGCCTCATAATTCGTCCGGTTATACGTCTCCTGAAAAAGAATATACGTACCGATGCCCGCGTCTTTCAAGCGGCGGTAGTTCTCCACCGTCGTGGCGGCAATGTTCACATTCACGCGCCGGATGGCCCCGTTCTTATGCTTGATGCCGTAAATCGTACGAATGCTCTCCAACACATATTCGATAGGGTTGTTACGCGGGTCTTCGCCGGTCTCCAAAGCCAACCGCTTGTGTCCCATGTCCTGCAAGGCGATGACTTCCCTTTGGATTTCTTCCTGCGTCAGCTTACGCCGCCGTATCGTCTTGTTCTTGGCATGGTAAGGGCAATACACGCAACCGTTCACACAATAATTGGAAAGGTACAACGGGGCGAACATCACGATGCGGTTGCCATAAAAACGCTGCTTGATGTCGCGTGCCAAGGCAAACATCTCTTCCGTCAGGTCCTGCTGCCCGGAAGCCAACAGCACGGCAGCCTCGCGATGGGTAAGCCCTTTGCAAAGGCGTGCTTTCTCCAATATGGACACGATGAGCGGACGGTCGTCCTTATGCGCTTCGGCGTATGCCATTGTCTCACGTATCTCCGCGTCGGAGATAAACTCTTCGGCGCGTTCCGATTTCACATCATACATTATCTTCATATCTAATCGTTCTACAGCTACTTTCCTCCCCCATGTCCCGGACTGTCTCCGCGACCGTATGAGATGTGGTAGCCTATTTTTTTCAAATCCTGCTCCAGACGGTGCAACCCTTCGGCTGCCTCGCTCCCTCCGGACGCTTTATGGTCGTAAATACTGTATTGCCCCCTCACAGCCAAAGGGGACAAGTTAGGCATCACCACGTTTGCCCCTGCCAAGATACCGGCCTCACGCCCGTGTGCGTCTAACGTAGCCAAAGCCGTGGTGGCCGGAATCAATGCCTCCGGAAAGCGC
>OHDV01000318.1_pt1 | contig 23903 bp, 14 predicted proteins | sample 1567041 | NCBI WGS metagenome assembly OHDV01 (sample SAMEA3879517, study PRJEB24766) | human gut metagenome | biome: human-associated habitat; feature: feces | place: USA | collected 1985/1987
GCTGCCGTTGACCGCGGCGGTGTAGAGCCAGTTCATCCCCTTCCGGGTATCCCGCACTTCCAAATCATCCGAGAGGTATAACTTAGCAAGGGAATATTGTGCCACCAGATGTCCCTGATCCCCCGCCTGCTCGAACCAGTACCGTGCTTCCACCGAGTCCGGTATCAGCAAAGGTCCGTCCCGCCAGAGCTTTCCCATCAGGTACTGGGCATACATATCACCGTTCTCTGCCAGTTTGTCCATTTCAGAGACGGCGTCGCTCCGTTCCTCCATGGTCAGGCTCTCGTCCCGGATCACATCCCGGAGCACCCAGTAGTCGTAAGACTCGTTTCGGAATTCTTCCGGCTCATCGTACTGACCGAGATTCTTCTCCTCGAAGCTGATCTCACCCAAGCGCAGGCGCTCCGCCTCCTGAATGACCGCGTTTTTGATCTGCCGGAACTCCTTTTGCTGTGAGAGCGGGATGCGTGCCTGGGTCTTGTCGTGATAGTAGCTGTCCACCTTGCCTTGGAGCATCAGCCACTGGTCATAGCACTTGCTTACGACAGGGAGCCGCTCCATCTCGTCCACGATCTCATCCACCAGCTGCTTCAACCGTTTGGGGAGGTAACCGTAGGATTTCTTGCCCTTGACCGCTCCGAGCTGCGCCGCCAGCTCCAGCATGAGCTGTTCGGCGTCCGGGTGGTCACATACGCCGTCCTGCATGGCACGCACCAGTTCCAGCATTGCCCGCCGAGTTTTCCGCACCAGTTCATCTCTGGAATCAGACTTCTGTTCATAGAGGTGGAGCATTTCGTTGCGGAAAATATCGTTGGTGAGCTTGGACTTGATCTGACGGATGCCTTCCTTGGAGAGGTAGGCCTGCCCCGCCTTGACGGACCAGGCCATCATGTGGATGTGCGGGTGCTCGCCCTCGTCGTGGAAAGCAGCGTACCATCGGAAGTCGCCGGGCAGGATCTTCATTGCCGCCGCGATGTCGTTGCGGTGCGCCCGGATGAGATTTCGCCACGCCGCGGCGTTGTCGAAGCCGAGCCGAGCAGCATCCTCCCGCTTGAGAGAGATGATATGCGTCCACACATTTCCGGTGTAGTTCTCCAGTTCTTCCACGGCTTTCTCCAGAGAGACTGCATCCTCATCACCGAACAGACCGTGAGCGCCGATGCGCTCGGCGCGTGGCCGGGTGGCAATGTACTTCATGTACTGCTCCGACTCGTGAATGGAATCCCAGTTGGCTTCCAGCGCCAGCGTGATGAACGCAGAGGCGTTGACTTTCGTGGGCTTCGTCAGGTAGTCCTCGTACTCGTAGAGCGTCTTGCTGTCCGGGAAGTCCTTGACCAGTTTGGCGATGAGCTGCTCCTGCTTTCGTGTGGGCGGACGGTCATCCGGGATAAGCTCCACCCGCTCCCGCGTTGCGATGTAGCGAAGGTATCCGGAGGCTCCTCCGGTGCTTTTGATATAAGGGCTCTTGAGGATCAGTCTTGCCATTCGTCATCATTCCAGTCCTGCTCCTGACGGAAGCGTGCGTACTTTTCCAACGAGATGAGACCGTTGGTGGCTTTCACATTGCGGACGCTCTGCGCCCGTCTGCGTTTCAAATCTTCCCGATCCATCTCGAACGCTTCTGCGATAATACCGTTGGTCATGTCCTGCTCCACGCATCTGGTAAAATCTCTGCAGGCGATATAGTCCTCCAATCTGCTCAGCCTGCCGTCGATGGCAGACATGATTGCCATGGGCAGCAGCGTTGTGTTGTCCTGTATTCCCAGATAGTCCACATAGAAGTTCACGGCTTTCTCGATGAACTCATTTTTGCTCTGGCAGTTGTCGGCGGCGTACCACTGCTCGATCCTTCTTCTGGTTTCTGGCTGCATCCGGAATGCAATACGATCTCTGGTTTCTTTACTCATTCAATTCCTCCTTTTTGCTGTAAGACATCCTTGAAAAGCCCTGCAACACGGGGCTTTTCGGGGAAGCTGACGCCATCGGCGCTTTTTTCGTCTCTCAAAGACGCCAGCTTCAAGCGTCCGAAACTGCCCGCACTGCGGGCAGAAGTGGCGGCTGCGGCGACGCCTGCGACGCCATGCCTTTATCCTGCTTTTTCTTTCGTCCCGCAAAAGTCTGCCGAAAACGGCTCACATCCGGCTTCAATCCCCTGGTCGGGACTGGGACTCGCTTCTTCCCGGAAAGGCGCACACAAGGCGTTCTGGCGACCCTGGGCGTTGGACTTTTTGAGGAGTTCTGCCACACGACAGCGGGCGGCAGCCTCCTCTGCCTGCCGGAGCTGCCGCTCATAGAATGCTTCGAGTACACCTTGGATAGGGCGAACGGTGTAGAGCAGATTTCCGTTCAGGGGTCTGCCATCTTTGCTTCGTACCATCGTCGGCTCCGTGTAGATGAGACCTTTCTCCTCCAGCTGCCGCACATACTTTGCCACCGTATTTTCACTCATGCCGATCGCATGACCGATGGTTTTGTAACTGGGGTAGCACTGGTAGGTCTTCCGATTCTCGCACCGGAGCAGATAGGAATAGAGGGAGATCTCACGAAAATCCAGACCGATGCTGAATATCTCGTTTGGTACCATAAAATAGTTTTTCTCTGCACTGCGCTTGGGCCATTTGTTGAAACTCAATTCATACCTCCTGTATTGTCGTAGAGTCCGATGACGCTCACACAGGGAACAGAAAAATTTTCATTGCTTTTCTGCTGTTTACCTGATATACTTTTATCAGTAGATTTGTGCGTGCCTGTGTGTGCGCCGAGCCGCCGGACTGTTGCCGCAGTCGCGGCGGTTTTTATTTTGCGGGTGTGTTGTGTGATCCACATTCCTCCTTTGCCCTCATCTGTAAACTATCTTTTTCGCCTCCTCCGTGTTAGAATAAAAAGAGACCGTGCTCCCGGGAGCACGGCCAGAGATGGAATGACCTTCCGAACGGATTGCCGTATGGCGGAGAGCACTCATGCTCTCATAGATGCTCTGTCGAAGACCATGTGGATTCGTCGGCGCGGAGACCGTGCCGTACCGAACCAGGGGCAACCTCACCCGGGTGAAATTGTCCTTCTATTATTACTTAGAGAAAATTCGCAAAATCGGAAGGTCTGGAATTGTAAACTTTTTGTGAACGCAGAAAGGGCGGTGAGCTCATGTCCTTCAAGGATACTCAGTCGTACAAAGAACTTCAGTCTGACTGGCGCTGGATACACGAAATGGACCCGGAAGCTGCCGCCGCTGCAGACCAATGGGTGAAAGAGCATCCGGAGGAGTGGAAGGAGCTGGAGCATATGCTCTACTACAGCGAGGCGAACTTTCACAAGCGTGTAGCACCGGATACTCTGGAGGATTTGGATATAAAGCAGCCCCGATCTTACAATCCGGAAGCGTTCCTGCCGGAGGAAGTACGCAACGCAATTTACAACGACAGACGGTGGTTTGACCGAAGCAAGTATCTGCCGGAGGGTTCTGATGAAGATCCCTTCATGTATTTGGACACCCAAATCTATGACGCCCTGCATGCACTGACCGAACTGCAGAGGGAGATTTTGTTCCGCACGATCATCAATGGCGAGTCCACTGAATCCGTCGCACAGGACAAACAGTGTTCGTCCAGAAACATCCGGGATATCCGAACCCGTGCGCTTCGACAGATACGGGCCAAAATCAACAGACGTGAAGGCTACGGCAGACCCGGCGTTGTCATCATTATTTTGCTGTTTATGCTGCTTGTTGGTGTTCCGCTTGCTTGCTGGGGAGAACAGCTTTGGACCGCATATCCCTGGCTGGAGCCTGTGGCTGCAGTGCTTAGCGCATTGGTTATGGCTGTCATGTTCCAAAATTCCCTTCGCAGAGAAGCAGAAAGGCTGCTGCGCCAGCATTGGGCCAGCCTGAATGGGGCGCAGAAAAAAGAATGACTATGAAAGAGGGAGTGAAGCACTTGCGGTGCTTCACTCCCTCTTTCATTGGGCGATAATTTACATTATGAGAAGTTCTCTAACGGCAGCGTGAAATGTATCGAGGATGAGATACCGTTTGATACCGCAAGCCGGATCTATAAAGACATAATCTTTGATACAAGCCCGGTCGCCGGAAAAATGTATAAAAATAGCGAAAACCGCAGGAAACAAGGCGTTTCTTGCGGTTTTCGCTGTATTTGTCGGTGTTCAATTTGCCCCGTCAGAGCACAGCCATGGTGTGCCCGATGCTGACATCTGGGCTCCAGCGCAGCTGGCTCAAGGAATAATTAAAATGTATGCCAAAATTAAATGGTTCGGGCAAAATTAAAAAGTATTAGTCGACGACTTCAATCCAACCATTATTCAAGCACATGGTCAGGTTATACTTGACATCCTGACCGGCCTTATCCCCACTCTCGAAATTCAAGACCATATACTCTCCGTCGCATCCAACAACACGAGCGTATGCTTTTTTCGATTTGTGGAACACCCGTCTACCAATGAGCTCGCCATATGCGCTTGTATCGCTCTGCAGTCCTTCCTCTTCCGGCTCCGGAGTAGAAGGTGGAGTTTCTTCCTTAACAGGCTGCACAGGTGCAGCTCTATTCGACTCCGGCGCTTTTGCCACTGCCTTCGCATTGGGCTTACTGGCAGTCTGCGGTTGGGCTTTGCGCTCCTCTGCAGCTTTTTTCTTCAGCTTAAGAAGCTCTATAATTTCCGCGATATGAGTAGGTATGAACCAGAAATCATAGTCGTTGATAGCAACTGAAACGTGGTCGTTCTCCTCAATCTCATTTTCCGACACATCAAGGATAGAATCTATGAGCCGGTCTGCCAGATACTTATCATTTCGCAGCGTTCTAAACTTTGCGGCGCAATTCGGACAAAGGCAGACATTCAACGGGTCGAGCTCTACATCCGGCTTCTGTTCCAGCTGGCACATTTCCACATTGGAGAACGGCTTGTGGCACAGCTGGCAGGCATACCGATAAGACGAGTTTACGCGATACATATTCATCAGGTATGCGCGGACATCGTCTTGCGGTCGACTGATGCGGATACGCCTGACGACAGTCGCATATACGGTTGGGCTGGCATAGGACAGTATTTGAGCGGCATGCTTCTTCAGCGCCTCCCAGTTCTTAACGGAACCGGTCGGGAACTCAAATTCGTCCTCCTCAGATTGACCAGAAGAACCTTCCTGTAGAGACAGACCACCAAATTCACGACTGAGCTGCTCAGGTGTAATGTGGAAGCGGCGCTCCAGCTCAATTTCAAAGTAGGACTGTTTCTTCTCATCCGGCAGAGCATCGTAATCCTTCACAATGGCCTCATGCTGGTCAATTCTCCCTTTCTTAAAGCCCAGAATGTCGTACAAATTTGAATCGAGGCTGACTTTTCCGTATAGTGCCTTGTTCAAATCGTGTTTTGATATAGCCTTGTGCGAGACCAGCTCCCCAGACTCAGTATAGAGCCATTTTCCGTTCCAGTCAGAAAAACGCCAATTAAACCCATCCCTATTCAGAGTATGGATTACATCTGCAGGCTCGTCATATTTATTTGGCGTTCCTCCGCCGATATAAACCGTACCAACAAGGCGGGACATGTTCTCCTGCAGTGTCTTAAAAATCACCTGTGATTTTATTAAGGCGTCTTTAGCTTTCGCATGCTGGGAGATGTAGAGAAGGGCCTCTTCCAACTTATCAATGCCGAGTTTCCAGCGAAAGTCTCCGGTCGTTCTCCACTCAGGCTGTCGGCCAGGATTGCCGGTATAGTATTCACCCCAGGTTTTTTCGTCCCCGGTGATGATTTTGTCTGTAACGCCAAGCGCCCGTAGGTCATCAAAGGTGATTCCGGCTGACTGGTATGCGTCAAAATCGACAAAGTAGATATCCGGCGCAATGCCTTTGTAGTATTGCTCCAGCATTAGACCGGTTTCGGACTGAGGGAACCGAATAACCTTTGAATGTGGCCGTGCCCAGTATGCCTTTCCTCCTGACCTGCACTTTATGTAGAACGCTTTCCGAACAATCTGTCTCAGGTCAGCCTCGTAGTCAGAATTCCTGAGATACTTGACAAGGGCGTGTATGTCTTGTACGTGCTCCTCAAATGAACCGCTAAAATCTGTACCAGCATACCGCTTTTCAAGAGATTTTACAAAGTGCTCGTACTCGTTGGGCGTCTTCAGGTGCAGTACATTTTCAAAGAAGGTTCGGCACTTCTCAAATAGATATGGATGGACAAATTCCACCTCGGCCTGCATCGCCTTCTTCGACGGAAGAAATACATTGGGCAAATAAGAAGACTGCGATTTTCGGTATGGAGCAACTATGCGGTTGGATGCTGTGCGGACAATCACAGCGTCGAGAATATTTCTGTAATTCGATTCGGAGAAAATATTCGGGACAGTCTCATACAGCTTGTAAAGCCTAACGAGCCAGTCATTATCTCGGTTTTCCAAAAAACTGTGATTATCGTTGAAGTAGCTTCTAAGGTCTTCCGGCCGAATAACCTCTATTCCCAAAATGCTGGAGAAATAAGAGAGTACATCTTTGTACGGGCCTGTCTCCGTCAACGAAACCGGAAGCCATTCATAATGTCTTTTGCCGTTGATAAGTTCCGAGATTAACTCGCTGGGCAATAGCTCCGCAATTTCTCTGCTTCTTGCAATAACTGCATTGGCAGCCTTAGTGTAGCCCTTCCCATCCTTAACGGGCAAGACGCGCTCCGACGAAAACAAATCCCGCATTTCTTCGTATAAAGGATAGAAAAGCGGATAGACATCAAAGTCGTCCTCATCAAGAGGCAGAATCCGAATCAGGCTCAAGTCGAGGAGCCCCATATCGCGCAGCTCAAGGACACTCTGTCTGAGGAGCTTTGCCGTTTGTTCAGCCAGAGCCTCGTTTTCCTCTTCATCGGCAGGAACACTGCTCCGGTTTGGAGTAGTGCGGAACGGGCCTTGGACAATGAAGTCAAGTTTGCTTTCGGTCTCTGTCGGGAAGTAAACGGAGATATACGGATTCTTTGCTTTTTGGAAAGTGGTTTTTCCTTCTTTGTCTGTTGCGACAGTGAACGCAACGTCAATTGTACGGGTAGAAACCCTCGAATCAATCGGCATCGAAAATTTGATGAATGACAGAGACTCGTCCGTCTTATCATCCTCGGATTCAATTGCCGACACGCGGGTGCAGTGGTCATTTATCGGCTCAGCATCCAGTAAATATTCCCCTGATGCTTCTTTGCCCGGAATCTTGATTTCGTACTCAATGAGTTCGAGGTGCCGCATAAAAAGGAGCGTGGTCACTCCGAGATTTTTGAGTCGCTTTGTAATAGCTTCATTCAGCGCAGCCAGATTTTTAAATCCCGAAAACTGGAATCCAACGCTATATGGGAACACGAAGAGGGTCGTATAGCCAGCCGGAACATCAACGGCAGGGATATCTACGGGCTTCGTGAAGTCCTTTATCTCAACAGCGAAGGGATGGCAATTCTCTGCCAGCTCCTTTTTGCGCGGCGAGCTATACAGCCTGACCGTTTCACATATGCCAAAGACTGATTTGAAGCCGACACCGAATTCGCCAATCTGGTTTAAATCATTAACCTTGTCCGACTGCCCTATGTCGCACAGGCCCTGCAGGTTCTCCGTAGTGAAGGATTTTCCATCATGCATCACTTCAAGCCTGTCAGAGTATTGGACAAACCGAATTCCAGTAGCTCCTGCGTCTTCCGCGTTCTGGAGCAGCTCGTAGACAAAGTGTGATTTATCGGTATAGAGCTGAATTATCCGTTCGAGCGACCGCCTGAGCATGCCGTCCCTATCTTGATTCTGGAGAATCTTATCAGCTATATTCAAAGCGCTCACCTCTTTACTTTACCGTGATAACCCCGTTTGCAATCAACGTAGTATGTATATCTGCCTTCGCAATCTTCGCTTCAATCTCTGAAACCTTCTGCTGATAACGCTGTGTAGCGTTTTCCAATTCAGAGCGATGCATAGTTGCAATTCGTTCATCCCCGGCCTCAGCAATTTTTCTTTCCAAGACCAATTTCCGGTTTCGGTAATTGTTCTTTATGCTCTCTAATTTATAGCGAGCGACTTGCCTTGTAGACTCTGTATGCTGGGCTTTCTCAGCTTGCCACATCTGGACATGGTGTTCCTCCAAAGCATCCCATACCTCCGGCTTTAGCTTTGAAGAATAGTCAACTGCGGCAGCTGTCAGGATGTATTCCGGGAGCTCTGCTGCAATTCTCGGTTCTTCACAGATTGCTACCAATTTGAAATTTGAACGAATCCCAACATAATCCCACGCATAAATAGACATCGGGTAATCACCGGCTGGAATCTCGTCAGAGTAGTATTCCAAGTGAATATAAACGAGCTTGTTGGTGGCAAAATAGGATGCGGCTTGTTTGACCAGCGGGTGCATCGGAGTAACGAAAAAGGCGGTTCGGTTTTTCTCGGCAGCTTCTGAATCAAAAGTAATCGGGTGGTTCGGATTGTTGCCCTTAAGATAAACCTCCCATTTCCTACGCAGGCTGTTCCGCAGGCCAGTCAGATTTCTGAGGTCAGACAGGATTTCAGAACGCGCCACTGCACTGAGGCGCAGCGTTTTCAGAGCACCATCACCAAGGATATAATTGTTACCACCTAATCGGTGATTGAGATACATCTCGACAAGGTGCTGAATGCTTCTGGCCGACAGGAAGGGACTTTCTGCCTCCTGAATTTCCTTTGACATCGTATAGTTCGACAAATCGAACCCGAATAGCTCCTTCTCCTCGCTTTCCAGCTTGTTCAGCTCCTGGGCCTTGCGCACCTCATTATCGGCCATCTGCTCCAGCTTTGCTTTTCGCTCTGCATCCGTAAGGCTGGTATCCAGTGCTATCAGCTCAATTTGCCTGCCGATTTCGCCGAGAATCTCCTCGCATTCACCGATGCTCCCTTCAAAGACACCGATGCGAGAGAGGCAGCGGTCATAAATGTCAGCATCCACAGTATCACTGGTGATAATGTTATAGATGTTTACAACTTCGTTCCCTTGGCCTCGGCGGTCGATACGACCAATGCGCTGCTCGATGCGCATGGGATTCCAAGGCAGGTCATAGTTTATCATCATGTCACAGAACTGATAGTCCAAGCCTTCAGAACCGACTTCTGTGAAAAGCATGATGTCAATGGCTTCCGGGTCGTCCTTCGGGAGTTCAAACCGCGCCCGGAAATCCAGCCGGTCATCATTTTTTACGCTACCATCGATTTGTTCGACACGAAATCCCGCCTCTCGCAGCTTTCTTTTGATATAATACAGCGTGTAGCGGAATGTGCTGAACAGGATGATTTTGTTGTTTTCAGATTTCTGTTTTTCACGGATAATCTGAAGCACCCCATCGAATTTCGGGTCGTCCTCCGGCAGGTTATCCGCCATTTCCAGAAGGTTCTTTGCGATAAAGCGGAATGTCTCCAAGTCCATCTCGCTGAACTCGCCATCATCGAAATCAAACTCCGGGTCGTCCGTCATCTGCTCAAATCTACGGTCAATGATACCCCGGATGTGCGGAGCAAGTCCAAAGATGCAGCTTGCGGCCTGACGGCGAATCGTTGACATCATAAATTTGACGCCACGGCCACCGTGCAATTTGGACAGCGCAGCGACTTCAAAAGTCAAGAGAGCATCATGGAGCTCCCGCTGTTGGTCAGTAAAATCGCTCTCCAGCGTATGTGTTCTCCGAATGCAGAAATCTTGGATATCCTTTCTGCGCGTTCGGTTGAGCATCATATTGAAACTGTGGAGAGACTCAATATCGGTAATGAGTTTTACCCGCTCCTCACGGGTGATGGTGTCCTGCCTGAGAACCTTCCGGATTTGCTCAAATACCGGATTGTTTGCGATTACATTTTCGCCCCATTGGGTCGTGAGAACACTATCCAGCGTTTCCAGTGCTTCTGCTTTCCAGTTTTCCTTCGCAGCTCGAACAATGTGGGCGCACTGAGAGATATACGGATTCGGACGCGACATCATCGTGAAGCTCTTCTTGTCGATTACGACATCCGGGCGCAGCAGATTAAGCAGCGTGTACAGGTCGTCGTCACTTGTCTGCAGCGGAGTCGCGGTCAGCATTACGACAGCGTCTGCGTGCTGACAGAAGTAGTGGACGCACTTATATGCAAATGCCTTGTCCTTCTCCATGCTGCCATTGCGCAGATGGTGGGCCTCATCAATGATGACCAAATCAAAATGCGGTGCCGGGTCTAATTGTTGGAGGCCGAAGCTCTTATGGCGCTTGGATTGGTTCCCTTGGTATGTCCTCGCATCCAGAATGGAATACGGGACGATGACCTTTCCATAGCGGGTAGGCCATTCGCCGTCACGGTCGGTATCAGAGATAATCTGCCGAAGAGTATCGCCATCCAAGGGCGTGAATTCCTCGTCAAAGCGCTTCATCTCATTTTCCCACTTGCGGTCTGCGACAAGCGGCTTCGGGCAGATAATCATGATGTTTTCCAAATCGGAGCGGGCCTGCAGCTCCTTGATAATCAGACCGGCCTCGATGGTTTTACCGACACCGACGCTGTCTGCAATCAGAATCCTTGGTTCGTCTGCTTTTATCAGCTTCAATGCCGGTCGGAACTGATAGGGCACGAAATCGATACGGGCAGCATTAAGGGAATACAGATTTCCGGCAGACGGATTGTTAATCTGGTAGGCAGAGAGATAGCTTCGCAGGGTCTCAGAATCCACCCACTCATATTCAGGCGTGCTGCTCACCAGTGCAATCTGACCCTCATAATAGGTCTTCAGCGCACCTTCGACGAATACCTCGTACTTCTTTGTATCGCCAAGCTGCGTAACAGAAAACACCATACCCTTGGTATCCGGGCTGCCGACGATGTAAACGAGGCTTCTTTCTGTGATATCGTCCTCCTGTACAACCTCCGGTTCCACGATGACATCTGCCTGCTTGGGCGCAGTAACGGTCGGGCGGAACACTGGCTGCGGAGGTGTTTCATCCTTGAATGCTTCGGGACGCTCCACCCTTGCTTTGAGCTGTTCCAAATCAGGAATCAATCCGCTCCGGTTCATTTGGGCGAAAAACCGGATGAGGCATTCAATATCCGATACGATGGTATCCTTGCCGGGAAGCTCCGCGCTGACATGCGCCCAGTTGTTCCGGACGCCAATCATATCGCGGATGCACTCCCGCTCACTGGTCGGAAGATAGGCGTAGCCGCGCATCGTGTACCAAGACTTGTTGGCAACACGAAGAAGCGCTGCAAGGTCTAATTCCTCCAGCTTGGAAAGACCCTTTTTCTCAATGAGCTCTCTCTGGGGATAACTCAGATTGGAGAGTACGCACTCCTCCCACCAGTCTTCGCCGGATTTGGGCAGCATCACAGAAAGCCACGACGCCAGTGCTTGCGCGGCCTTGTGAAGATAATCGTTCATCCGGGATATGATGTTCTCGTCGTACATTCTGCTTCACCAGCCTTTAACCAAAAAATCCATCCTCATCAAAAATATGGTCAAGCTCGTCATTGGACATCGCGTGAGAAACGCGGTCACGGACGGCGCTGCGGGACATATCCAGTCTCTTGATGCGCCCGTTCAGCAGTCGGATAAGCTGAAGCCTGCCGACACCGGGATTCTGACGGGCATACTCAGCAAAGCCCTTAGCCTTGCCCAGATTGTCCGTTCTGGTGCCATCGTGAGGCTCCAAAATATCAATGACAAAGCCCATCTCGTCCTTCCGGATAATCAAAAAATCGGGATACATCGATTTCTTCTCCGCGTTCTGCTCATAGGGGATGCACAGTGACCATGACTTCCTCGGCGGATTGCGGAGCCAGCAGATATAATCCGACCGGCCACGTTCGGCCTGAAGGACAGCCTTTTCCCAATTGTTCAGGTTGATGACGGCTTTGCCGGTCGCATTGTCCACAAACAGATGGTCGGTATAAGCCTCGCCGACATTGCTGCGCTCAATGCTGATGGTCTCCGGCAGCCGGAAGTTATGCTTACTGATGATATCGCCATCGGAAACAATGCTGTCATACTTTTTCCGGTACCGCTCGGTCAGGCCGGTGATACGGCGGCGATTCGCGTCGTTGATGTCGTGGAACCGGCTGCGGGCATAGTTGTGGAGCATATCCATGCAGTCTGCGTCGGCGGCAAAGATGATGACGTCGATTTTATATCCGGCAGGATTATCGTCATCTGCGTATCGGGTGCCATAGCGGATGCCGATACCCTCGTTGCCCAGCTTGAGCTCTGCAAGACGGAACTGACGGTCGAGGTCGGTATCCGTGGTGGAGAACAAATCCATCTCCGCATGGTCATCCACAGACTCGCCGAATACATCAAACGTCTGCGTTTTCAGCTTGAACTGCAGCACCTGCGTGGCCAGCTCGTCATATCTGCCCTCGTCCTTTGTCTTCTTGATGAAGCTGCGAATCATTTCTACGATTTCATTCACAACATCATAGGAGGCAGAGGGCTGAAGGCCGGACTGCGTCAGGAGCCGGGTGAGGCTGAACAGAGATTTCAGATAGTCGTTGATTCTGACCCTGCGCACGTCGTAGGTCAGAAGACCAGCATCATTGATGGCCTTTACGATGGCCTCTCGGTCAAGCTCCGGCTCTTCGGGAACGTCTTCCGGAGCAGGCTGCGGTTCCGTTGCACCGGAAGGCTCTGCCCCTGCAGCAGCTCCATTTGCAGGCGTTTCGCTGCTCACGCCACTCACCGGGCGTATGGTATCCGTGGTACCGGAAGCAGGTGCCGCTGGTGCGCCGAATGAGGTGCTACCACTTTGCGAGGGCGTCTGCTGCGTCGCCTCCTGCGCGGAAGGTTCATTGCCGGTCTCAGGGGAAGGGCTGTCTCCCAAAGACATCTGGCCGGGAACCTGCTGCTTCGGCCTCGCGGGACGCTGGGCGGGAGCCGGTCTGGTCGGACGGACAGTCCACGTTTCGATGGTGCTGTTCTCGAAGGAGTCGCCGATAACATCGGTGGGAATCTCACCGCCCTCGGTGCTCTGAAGCGCCTTGACCACATCCTCAACGGTCTGGGCATCAAAGTACGGCAAATAGAGGTGCACATCGTTCAAAACATCGTCCACCTGAATATGCATCTGCATGGGTGTTCTGACCATTCTGCCGAGGAGCTGCGCGATATAGGTCGCGTCTGTAGCACGACGGAAAGACATCATGGTTTCAGCGCGAGGGCAGTCCCAGCCAGTGGAGAGATTCTCCTTGAAGAAAACCACCTTGACATTCTTCTCTTCCGCGATGCGGGATGGCTCCAGATATCTGACTGCGACGCCATTGATTTGGATGGTGCTGGTCGTCTGGCCAAAGGTATGTACGACTTCTCCATCCTGGAAGTGAAATCCTGTCCGCTCCTCAATCTTCCGGAGGCAGTCATCCAAGTCAGTATCGGAAATGCCGCTGCCGGTCTGGTTCTGCACCTGAATCACGAAAACCGGATTCACATAGGCGTAGTGCTGCTCCTGACAATACTGAGACCAGTGCTCCCATTTCTGCTTCCAGTCATCAGCGGCAGCCTGCAACACGGCCATATCCTTGCTTCCGGAGGCATCCTCCGGATAGGCGATGATGATTCTGTCCTTCAGCAGACCGGATGCCCGAACATCGTCGGCGGACACGATGACCTTCTGGATGGTCGACTCTGTCCCGGACACCAGATTGTTGAAACGCTCCGGCGTAGCGGTCACGCCAAGCACGACGGGAACGGGAGCCAGACGGTCTTCCCGGCTGCCCTTGAGGAACTTCTGCATGATGGTGGTGGCCTGTGCAGCGGCTCGGCCCTGCATGCCACGGTGGGCCTCGTCAATGATGAAGTACAAGCGGTCGTACTTCTCGTCCATCGTGTTCTGCAGCGTTTCCCAGATGGTGAAGGTGCGTCCGTCGCCCTTCTTTGTCAGATTACTGCTCTTACCCAGCTTCTGGGTATTCAGGAAATAGATATGCCCATCATCCAACATTTCCTGGTCAAAGGATTCATCGGTGATAGTCGCACACTGGCCGAGCCGAATCTTGTCCGCCTTTAGGTCGATTTTGCTGCGCGACTGCTCGTTGAGCTCCGGAGAATCCGAGAGCCAGACAAAGATGGCATCCGGCTGGTCGGGATACTCCTCATCACCGAAATAGATAGATTCAATCAGAGACGCCAAGATGATGGTCTTACCCGCGCCGGTAGGAGCGGTGAAAGAAAGTACCTGCGGTGTATGGGTGCGCTGGTAGGAGCCGAGGGCCTCAGCAGTCTTTCTCCGCAGCTGGAATAGCGCCATCTTCTGGAACGGAAATAATTCTACTTTCATCTTAGCGTCCTCCGTGGTTAATTCGGAAGTTATCCAGATAGTCTCTGTAAAGCTGATAGGTGTCTTCAGCATGCAAGCCGGAAACCATCTCCCGATAGCCCGGTTCAGAATCGGTCACGATATATACCGTCGTAATGGAGTCCTCGCCGTTCACCCGCGCAGCAAACTCCTCATACTGCGATTCGTCAGTCAGCACGGCGAAACGGTTCACCGGCAGCACCAGCATGTCGGGCGCTTCCGCTGTCTCCTCAAGCGCGGGACAAGGCCCGTGAGCACCAGCTTTCAGCCAGAGCACCGGAAGGAGCTCTTTAAACTGGCGTCCCAGCGCCACGGCGTTCTTATCGAGGAAGCCCAGCTTGAAGAAAGCAGCATTGGCCTTGAAGCCATCGGCCATGTGCATCGGTTCCTCTCCGCTGGTAATGTAGTCTCCCTTGAGTGGCTTTCCATTCACATCATGGCCCTCGATGGAGCAGACGGTGCGCGGCCATGTCACATAGCGGGCGATACCGAGTTTGTTCCATTCCTCGTCTCCGGGCTGAAAACCTCTTTCCGTAAGAGCCTTTGCTTCATCTGCGGAAACCTCATTATTTGTGACCAAGATACAGCGCCGATGTCCACCGTCTTCTGCGTTTAAAAGATTGACCGCGTGAAGCGTCGTGCCTGAGCCAGCAAAGAAATCTATAATAAGAGCATCGGGGTTTGAAGCAACAAAAAATCGAATTGCGTCATGCTCAGCATATAGTGACTTAGGAAAAGAAAACCGTGAATTGCCTATGATTTTAGCTATAAGATTTGTCCCATTTGCTGTTGCATCATGAGTAACTTTATTCCAGATAGACTTTGCAGCAACAGATTTTGCCGAACTGCGCTCGACAATCAGCACACCATTTGCATCTCGACCTGTAACTACAAGCGTTCCTTCATCGATTTCTTTTAGTGCACCTTCATTTAGATATTGAATTGTCCAAGTGCCATTGCTTTTGGGAACTGCCTTAACGGTACCCATGCTAACACGCGACATAACTGTGTCGCCTTGTAGTTGCCATCGTCCTTCGTCCCCATTGGTTTTGACTGGCCATATTTCTACTAAGCCATCTGTAATTCGGTAGTTATTTTCTATTTTTTCTTCAGGTGGAAGAAACTCACCCACTTTAACGATTCGCTCGGTTTTGACATCAGCATAAATTGGATAACACAATCTCGGCCTATCTTTACGGAGTGAATTTGTACCTGCTCGCCTCATAGGGAGCCAGGTAGTCCCTGATGGCGTACTATTACCGTCACTATCGAGCATGTTATCATCCGTTAAGGCTGGGCCAGCTTCGCCCATCATTACGAAAAACAAATACTCATCGCATCTTGAAAACTCTCTCGCTTTTGCAACACCTTTTCTATTAATAACGCTACTAACCATTTGAATGCGTGCTTCCGGGAAGAGTTCTTCTAACAAGCAGCCTAAATGCAGGTACTCTTTTTCGTCGATGGTTACTATCAAAACAGATTCGGCGGGATTCAGTAGTCGCTTGGCAATTCTCAGTCGCTTCTCCATCATCGAAAGCCACTTGCTATGTCGATAGGTATCGTTGCCATCCACATAGTCGTTATTGTATTTCCAGTCTCTCGCCCCTGTGTTATAGGGCGGGTCGATGTAGATACAATCCACCTTTCCGGCATAGAGGTATTCCAGCAGCTGGAGCGCATGGTAGTTGTCCGCCTCGATCAGCGTGTGCCACAGGTCGCTGTCCGGCGCATTGCAGACGGTATCCAGCGGCTGCAGATAGGGATAGATGGGTTCACCGAATTGGGCCACGCAAACCAGCGCATCCACAGGAAGCACGACGCGCTCCTTCGTCGCCTTGTGGAAACAGGCAGCCTGTCCATCCTCGATTTTCTCTACATAGTAGATGTCTGTGACCTGCCCGTCCTTCGTGGCCACGACGGAACCGCGCTTTACCGGGATATCGTAAAGCGGTGTGGCCTCCGGCAGATGCTCTTCAAATACCAGACCGAATTTTTTCTGGCGATTTGCCCTCTTTACCTCTGCACGAATCCGCTCACGCAGAGACTCGTCCGGAATCTGGCTAATCAAATCGTCTAAAGCAGCCATGCGTTTTTGCCTCCTGTGTTTTTCTCTGGAGATTACTCTTCCGTGATTGTCTTCTCTTTGATGTGATAGCTGATGTTTCGCTCCTGGCAGAATTGAACCACCTCGGCAGCACATTTATTATAAAAATGTTTGTGTGCAGTGTATGCGCTCACTTCTTTGCTATAGTTCGTGCGCCCAAATATAATCCGGTCAACAAAACCGACGGACTCAAGCAGGTCATGAAGGTTCTGCTCTATGAGATTTGGTGTTGGATAAGGCTCAATACTTACCCATGTCCTGCACCCGGCCTCATGTAATGCCCGTAATGCAGCGAGGCGCTCTTCACACGAGGCTGCTCCGGGCTCCATTTTACGACGATAATCCTCATCAAGCGTTATTAGTGTGATACCATGTTCGTTTCTCAATGAGCATTCTTTCAGCTCTATCGGAAGGATACCTTTCGTCAATGTAGTACAGATAATGCCTGCCTCATTTAGTTTCCTAATCGCGGCAATGCTCATGTTCCTTATCTCGTCATATCCATACATGAAAGGGTCGGTCGTGAAACAGAGCTGTACCGATTTGATTTTGTCTTTCAGCTTTGGAATTTCTTTGTCCAAGAGCTCCAACGTGTTTGAAACGAGATATGGTTGTAACCATTCCTCATAACTTTTTACGTTACCGAACCGTTTTTTCTGTTGGAACGCATAACAAGGATACTTGCATCCGTGCGCACAGCCAAGCACATGATTCATGGTGTAATCGCCATACTCCACCCCCGTCTCATAGAGCATGGTTTTCCGCGTTATGAATCCTTTTACGTGCTTCATTATGTGTGCCTCCTAACAATTACGGTCTGGCCAGCTTTCTCTTCCCAGAACATTCTTTTCTTTCCTGCGGCTGTTAACGCTGGGTCTCTTACGATATCAATCGTTCCAGCATTTTCGAGTTTTGTGAGAATCTCGTATATCATCCTGAATGGGCAGATAACTCCGTATTCATTACAAAAATCAGCAAGAAAAACCGTGATATGCGTCTCACTTGTCATTTGATGGATATGGGCCAGAACCATCTGCTCTATCTCTTCTTGCGTCAAAATATCATTTTCCACTGTGGATGTTACGGTGCTCATCATATTAAAGAGGGACAATTGACCGTTTTGCTGGATGTTGACAAACAGCTCATCTTTTCGACGCTGCATGTTTTCAGCCATAAGAAAACAGCCGTCTTCATGGTCGCAAACATGTATCATCCGGTACTTGGGCCTCTGACCAGGTTTCAGTCTGATGGGCATGTCCAACACATATTTGTACTTCTGCTTCAGGTGCTGTTTGTATTCTGCTGATAACCTGCGTTCTGCCTGATACCCGTCGATGCGACCCATTTGAAAATCCCTGACGATATCCATCCAGTAGTTTCCACCGGCGATTCGCGTCAACAAATTCTCTGACTGAGGAGATGCTGTTACCGTTGTTGGCTCATATTCAACCAAGTCATCAAGGCCCATCAAGGCATCATCCTGAGAAATATCTACTTTCATCACACGGCAGGCATCTCGGAAGAAACCGAAGGAATTGAAATTGATGAGCATCTCAAAGGAACGAAATCTGTATGTGCCAATCTCATCAAAGAGCTGCGAATCAAGTGCTTGTATTCCATATGGGTCAATGTAAAGGAAGACATTGTATCCGCGTTTATCCTTTAATAAGCCACGGATATTATCCTCGAATTTCCCGTCAACTACCTGTGGTGTCCCATACTGATAAGGATGCAGCATCAGGTTCTGTTCCAAGTCTGCAGCGTGATTCAGCTCAATAAAGCAAGGCACGATTGCATTGTTCTTTCGGGATATTCTGCTCATGCCTAACCGCTCGTTTATGATTTGCATTGCTATCAGTGGGGAGCCATCATTTCCATCGTCAAACTTGCCTTTGCCAGCAAAGCAATCAATATAGAAAATCGGCTTCCCTGAAACAAGGAGCTTTTGGAAATACTGGGGCAAGTAGCATCTAAGAAGCGTATCCTTAATTTCAGACCACTCGTTTTTCTTCTTGAAAAAATCACGTTGATTTTTCGCCATACAAACCTCTCTTTTAGGATTCTGGAGCTTCCTCCGGTAGCAGCTCCATGATGTCTCCGATGTCGCAGTTGAGAACCTTGCAGATTTTCATAAGGACTTCCATGCTGACCGTTTCGCCCTTGGACAACTTTGTCACGGACGACCAACTAATACCTGCGGCAGACTGCAAATCTTTCTTTTTCATATCTTTGTCGATAAGCAGTTTCCATAGTTTTTTATAACTTACTTCCATAATGGGCACCCCATAATAATAAACCTGTTTCTGTGCAACGAGCTTTGGTTTCGCCGAAATCTTATAAGTGTGCCTCCATGATACCACGTTCCTGTCGAAAAAACAAGATAATTCTCCGTAAACGCACGAATATTCTGCGACTGCTGTTGAAAGTTCTCCGTTCAGATGCTATAATAAATGCGCTTTTTGACAAACGAGGTGGGAATGCTGTTAACACTCCCACGGCTATTTCTTTGTTTATGCGGCGCAATTTTTGAGGTCAGCCCATGATGCCGATTTTGTTGCCGTTCTCGTACATATCCTCGGCGTACTCGACTTGGTTGGGTCCCTGGCTTTCTATCCAGCCAAAGCCGGGGACATAGACCATATCCGCCAGTTCGTTATCATTAGCTATTGACTCCGGTGCCGTTTTTGGTTCAAGTTGCGCAGGCTGTACCGGAGTGGGATCTGTCTGCGTAGGAGGTGCAGATTTCTGTTCTGCCACGGGTTCATCTTCTATTTCCGGTGCAGGGACGGGTAACTCCTCAGTGGTTGTTTCCGGGGCTGATTTAGTTTCCGGCATTTCCGTTTCTTTCTTTTCTGTTACCACTGGCAGCACCGGTTTCTCTGCTTCCGGAAGCGTCGGCTGCGGAGCGATCACGGCGGCCGTTTCGCTCGGCGCGGGTGTTTTCTCGACCTTTTCGGTCTGTGGCCACACGGCGGCACACAGGGCGAGATAGGCGGTGAATGCAGTGGCAATGATGATTCTCTTTTTCATTTTGTTTCCTCCTCTTTGGATGTAAAATGATTAAGTTCTGTGGACAACTCACATTTTGCGGAATAGCTATCAGAATTTCAGAAGAGTATCCAGAACATTTGCCGCCTGCTGAAGCTCGCCCTGAGTGGCTTCGTTTGGTACATCTTCATCCTTTTGCACCTTGTGCGGCAGGTAAGGTTCATAGTTCTGCCGGGTTATCGATGGCCGGTAATGTCCCAACATCCGTGCCAGTTCCTTGGTTTCCATGCCGTTCCGCAGAGATAAAACGGCGCAGGTGTGCCGGAGATCTGTGAATCGGATGTGGTCAAGCACCGCCTCCTTGATGATCTCATTATGCATCCGGTGCACCATCTGCGGCGAGAAGGGCCTCTGCGTGGCTGGATGCATGAACATCAGTGGGCTGTTTGGATGCTTGGCGTGTTCCATAATCAGGAGGTCGACCACCTCCGATGCCAAGGTTATTGTTCTCGTTTCCGAGCCATATTCAATCAGCTCCCGCCGTTCTACAGAGCGCTGCTCTGATATGGTCAGCGTCCTGTTTTTTACATTGAGGTCATCCCATTTCAGGGCGATGAGCTCACCCTGCCGCAGGCCAGCCGTTAAGGCCAGCATGAACATGGGGAGATGCCCCAGCCGTTCTGCCGCATCCAGATAATCCTCCATCTCCAGCGGCGTCAGCACATTGGCATTGACCTTCTTAGGCTTGGAGTAGTGGAACGCTCTGGCGGGATTATCGCCAATCAGGCCATCCCGCATGGCTTGGTCCATGCATTGCTGAAGCAGGCGGTGGATGTGCCGCATGGTTTCTTCGCCCAGGCCAGGGTTGCCGGGTCGATGATTGCCGAAGCGCCGCCGTTCCTCCAGAAATTCTCCGACCATCTCCGATGTCAATTCAGAGAGCGGTATATCTCCCAGGCCGGGGATGATATGGTTCTTAAATACATAGTTGTGTGCCGCATAGGTGGTCGGCCTGCTCTGGGACTTATCGTAGGTTTCCTGCCAGAAGAGGATGTATTCCCGAAGCGTCATATTCCCACCTCCATACACTGACGCTGTAAGTCTCGAAAGGCTACCCATGGGAGCCTTGCCTGTTTCAGAATCTTCTTGTGCAGATAGTAGAACTCGTGGAGCTTGTACGGCGCTTCGGTTTTGGGGTTGAGGAACACATAGGGCGAGGCCGTTTCCGGTATCTGCTCAAGAAGAAGTACCGTCTTGTCATTGAGTATCAGCAGGCGCTGTCCTCTGAGGATGTACTTGTAGCGGACATGAAAATCGGCCCACGACAAGGTGATCAGTTCACATTGCCGCAGGCCGCTTGATAGTCCTGTGTAGATGAGAGGGAGCACGCCGAGCTGTTCCGCTGCGTTCAGGTAACGCTGGAGCTGCCCCAATCGCAAAGGGGCTGTTTTGTATTCCTCTGCCTTGGGCTCCTGGCAGAGCCGCACCGGGTTGTAGGGAATAAGCTGGTCCTGTGCCGCTTCGTCCATGCACCGCCGCAGAAGCAGGTGGACGCACCACACACTTCTGGCACTGAGTCCCCGGCTCTGCAGGACATCGTAGAAACCCGTGACCGTCTGCTCTGTCAGGTCGGAGAGTGCTACATTTCCGATGTTGGGTAGGATGTGGCCGTAAAGCAGATTGCAGTACCCGCCCTCGGTGTTGCCGTTCCATTTGTGCCGATTGGCGGTGAACCACTGGCCGCACCACTGCCCGACTGTCATGGTATTTTCTTTCTGCATATCGTCGCCTCCTTTTGGCAAACGAACAATATCACAGAAAGCAGGAAATAGCTACCGGAAAGAACGGAATATTTGCAGGAAAACTACCGTTCCGAATAACGCCGGCATTATTCGGAATAATATAGTTGATTTTGTTCGGAGCAGCGGTTATAATATTCTTGACGAACTGCAATGGAGGTGTTCCAATATGACGATCAAAGAAGCGGCTGCCGCTTGGGGGATCACCGAACGGCGGGTCAATGCGCTTTGCAAAGCCGGACGCATTTCCGGCGCATATAAGGAGGGCAGGCAGTGGTTTATCCCGGACAGCGCTCAAAAGCCGATGGATAAGCGTGGTCACCGAAGTGTGGTAAGGCCCGCAGTATCATCTGCGCGCAAGCCGTTGCCCATTGGCGTATCTGATTACCGGGACGCCTGCAAAAACTACTACTATGTAGACAAGACCTTAATGATCAAGGAGTTTCTGGACGAGCGCCCCAAAGTATCCCTATTTACCCGCCCCAGACGCTTTGGCAAAACGTTGAACATGGATATGCTCCGCACTTTCTTCGAAAAGACGACCGAGGACACTTCCGTTTACTTCAGAGATAAGAAAATCTGGTCCTGCGGAGGATCCTATCTTGCCCACCATAGAAAGTATCCTGTGATTTTTCTGTCCTTTAAGGATGTTAAATACACCTCTTGGGAAGAAACCTATCAGACGCTCCAAAAGCTGATCGCACAGGAATTCCGCCGCCACGACGAGTTGGCATCCAGCTCCGCACTTAGTGATTACGAAAAAGAGGAATATTCCCTTCTTGCAACAGAAGCCGCTGACGAAGTGGAATATCAAATGTCCCTGCGGACACTGACGCTGCTCCTCCATAAGCACCACGATGTCGCACCTATCGTCATCATTGACGAATATGATACTCCCATTCAGCAGGGCCATGTGAGCGGCTTCTACGACACGATCATCGGGTTCATGCGAAACCTGTTCTCCGGTGGTCTGAAGGACAATCCGCATCTGAGCTATGGTTTCCTGACCGGCATCCTGCGTGTTGCCAAGGAAAGTATCTTCAGCGGCCTGAACAACCTGAAGATCAACTCGATTTTAGACGAGCGCTACAGTGAATATTTCGGCTTCACTTCAAGCGAAGTACACGAGATGGCAGACTACTATCATGCTTCTGATAAATATCAGGAGCTTTGCGAGTGGTATGATGGTTACCTTTTCGGCAATACCGAGATTTTTAATCCCTGGTCTGTTATTGGATACTTCAATAATAACTGCCGTCCCAAAGCATTCTGGCAGTCTACCGGAAGCAATGACATCATCCGCGAGGTGCTGGCTTCTGCAACGCCGGATATTATGGAGCGTCTGGAGCTGTTGATGAAGGGCGAATCCTTCGTTACGCACATTGACACCGGCGTCATTTATCCGCAGATCCAGAATGATCCGTCCTCTGTTTACAGCTTCCTGCTGGTGGCAGGTTATTTGAAGGCTGTGAGCTGCGACCAGTCTTACGGCGAGGATTATATGTGCGAAGTGGCTCTGCCCAACAAAGAGATTTCTTTCGTCTACAGCAAGGAGATCCTCTCTCAGCTTGAGAATATTATTCCTCGTTCCGTTGCTATTGCTATTCAGGAAGCTATCTACAAGGTAGATAGCGACTCACTGCAAAAAACCTTGGAGAAGTTTCTGCTCCAAACAATAAGTTTCCACGATGCTGCCGACGAAACATTTTACCATGGTCTGATATTGGGTATGTGCGCTGTGATGGACAACAGCTATCGCATTACCTCCAATCGCGAAGCTGGTGATGGACGATTTGATATTCAGATGCTTCCTTTGAATAAGCGGCTGCCTGGTATTCTGATTGAATTAAAGGCTGGAAAAGACCGCTCTGAAGCACAGCTTGAAGACCTTGCTAATGTTGCCTTGCAACAGATTAACGACCGTGCATACAGCGTTGATTTGCAGGCAATGAATGTTACGTCAATTATAAAAATCGGCATTGCATTCTCTGGTAAAAGAACACGCATTGCTGCTGAAAGGCAAAACATAGAATAAACATCTTCGCTCAGCAGGCTGGCTATCATCCAAGTCAGCCTGCTGTTTCTTTGTCATCGCGCTTATTTCTTTGTTTATGCGGCGCAATTTCTGAGCTGCTCTCTGCGGCAAAAACACCCGCTGTTGGATGTAAACCCGGTCGGAAGCACTTTTAATATACAGAATTCAATCCCACACAAATCCCAAAAGACGAAAGCTGTGTCTGAAACAAACAGGGCAAAAGAGTTTCAAAAAGGAACCGCAGGAGCGACGGAAAGCGCCAAAGAGTGCGACTCAGTTCTGCCTGAAGGTTCAGACATAGGTTTGGGACCAGGAGACCGTGCGTTCGAGCCGCACTACTCGGACCAGAATTTGCGGTTTTGACCGCACAAATGCCGCAAAGCAGAATGCTTTGCGGCGTTTTCATTAATTGTTTTGACGATTCAAGGAGGAAGTTCATGAGAAAGCCATTATACAATATTGTTATTTTTATTTTTCACATTATAACGCTTATATTGTTATTCACCTTGTGTATTCATTTTAATGTTATTAAGTTGGATCTTTTAGACTTCTCGAAAGAGGCAGTCGCTTCTTTTTTTAAGAATGATTATGTAGTTAATATTGTCTGTACAATCCTTACCGCAGCAGCTTTATATATCATTCAAATTAAATATTCTAAACACAAATTGAAGAGTGA
>OHDV01000339.1_pt1 | contig 23020 bp, 31 predicted proteins | sample 1567041 | NCBI WGS metagenome assembly OHDV01 (sample SAMEA3879517, study PRJEB24766) | human gut metagenome | biome: human-associated habitat; feature: feces | place: USA | collected 1985/1987
TTAGTTAAATATTTTTTAGAAAAACCGTCATTTTGGCGGTTTTTTTATACATAAACATATAGACAAAAGAAAACACATAAAAATCATGCCAAATATAAAAAGGAGAGAACTAAATGATTAACACAAAAGCATTTAAAACTCGTAGTGAAATCATCGAAAAGAAACTGCCACGTATCAATGGGAATAATCAGTATAAGGGTAAGACCATTGTAGCACTGGATATCGGATATTCCGGAGTAAAGGGAGCAAGCCCGAACAGAGTGTTTACCTTCCCGAGCTATGCAAAGAAGACACCAAAGGATCTGGATGTAGTAGGTAAGGTAAGACCCAGTGATATTCAGCTTCGAAATGACAAGACCGGTGAATGCTGGTTAGTAGGACAGGCTGCTGAAACTATGATGGACCAGGTAGATATTGAATCCACGACAGATGCTTCCCTGTATACCAGATATCGTTATGATAGTGAGGTATTTAAGGTGCTGGCTATGACTGGTATGGCACTGGGACTCTGGGGCACCGGTAGTGGAAATGATATTTATCTGCAGACTGGATTACCTGCAACCTATAAGGACCGTGATGAAGGTAAGATTGTATCTGCTCTTTGCGGAGATTATGCCGTATCTATTAAGGTAGGTAGTGGCGATTGGGTACCGTTCCAGTTTACTTTGGATGAAAACCATATCGATGTAATGGAACAGCCACAGGGTACGCTTTGTGCAACTGCATACGATAATGGTGTCGTATCTCAGATGGGTAAGGACATCCTGCGCAGTAATTCCATCATTTTGGATATCGGATTTGGTACCGAAGATATTTTCTCTATCCGTAGTGGATATAAGAATGCACATCAGACGTATTCCGATACCGGTATGAGAGCAGTATTTGAAGCTGTAATTAAGCAGTTACAGGCGGACCATAAGAATTATGCTCTAGAAACCAAGATTTTTGAGTTGCAGAGATATATGGAAAATGGTGAGGTACCGTATTTTGATGCAGATGAATTCCAGATGCATAACCTGCCTTTTGCAGATATTTTGGAAGAGAAGAATAGAGAAATCTGTGATAAGTCTATCCGTAGGCTGATGCAGGACTATGGAAATCTGGTAGGCTATAACTATCTGATCGTAACAGGCGGTACCGGTGAGAGCCGTTTCGAGCAGATTAAGGAGATGCTTTCCGGACTACCCACATTGCAGGTATTGCCTGGTAACTTAAATACGCAGGATCTGGCATTTAGTTATTCCAATGTTATGGGATACTACATGTTAAGACACGCAAAGCTTGCTGCGGAAGTACGTAAGTTAGGTATGACACAGTAGGAGGTAGCTTATGCGTGGGAGTATCATACTATCCGGCAGACGAGATCCAGATTTAATTTCTCTATATCGTACTGTTGGCACACAAGAATTTTCGAGAATCATTAAGGACGCCCTGCGCATGGCGATACGTGGGGGCTATGTCCCCCGCACAAAAATACCGGAAGGGGCTACTCTGCATAGAGACCCCAAGCCGGTCAATGTAAAGGTGGATTTAGTAATCACGGCTGAAGGTGACGAGGACGTTCGTGTATTTTTGAGTCATGCAAGAAAACGAGAGTTAGGCTTTTTAGTAAAACAGGCAGTACGATTCTATATTGGTCCGGCATTAACGATGCAGGCATTTTTGGATGAAGAATGTCAAGCTGCATTACAAAAAATGGCAGTACCCGTACAGGTATTTTCATTAGGACAAACGGTAACCGTAACGAAGACAGTACATACCAAGAATGTTGTAAAAAAGGATACAACAAAGACAAAAGAAACCAAAGTTATTCCTGCTCCCCCTGTAAATACAGAGAATATTGCTCCACCCAGCTTTAACTTACCGAATCCTACTTTTGATGACACCGCAAACCTAGCCCCCCAGACAGAGACAAATGCAGGTGGAACAAACGAAGAGGATGATATGTTAGCCATGCTGGAAGGTCTCCTGGGATAAAAATGACAGGAGTAAGACCAATGGAGAAAAAGACTTTAGAGTTAGATTATGTAGAAAACGAAGAGATGGAAGACACATCTCCCAGAGAAGTAAATGCAAAAGCAAAGGAACTGTTAAATCTGTGTAAGGAAGCTGATGTACCTGTTTTTATCGCATATTATCTTGCGGAAAAAGGATACAAATATAAGGCTTTGTTACCGGAAGAGGTTATGAACCCGAAAAAGAATCTAACCTCAGAATATGGTAAGTTTGCAGCATTTCTTCGTGTAGTAATGGATTTCAATAAGGCAGATTATTTGCCACAGATACATTAAAATTTTAATCCGGAGAGGTGGAAATGCCCACTTTTCCGGATTTTTTTTACATATATAAATAAGAAAACATTATGAAGTTTTGGAGGAAATACAATGACAAACTACGATAAAATCCGAAATATGAAACCTATCGATTTAGCAATTTATCTAGTTGAGATGAAAGAAAAGGCTATCGATGATTATGAGGAAAATGGAAGATATCCAGATGGTATCGTAGAGACATTGCATATGTTAAATGAGGAAATCACTGAAAACAACGAGGAGATGGAAAGATTATGACAAACGAAAGATTTGAGGAATTAGTACATAACTTATTAGCTTATGATGAGGCAAGAAATGTTTTGAAACTTTCTGATGTGGAGAGAGACGAATTTCAGAATGTAATTGAAAGCAGATTACATCCCACAAAGTTAGAAATGGAAACTCCAAGAGGTAAGTTAGTATTGGAGAAAGATGAAGATACTTTAAGTACTTATATTGGATTAGAAAGTAATATCAGTGGGGAGTTTATTGATGTTGCACAGGTAAATTACCTGAATCCGGATAACTCCATTGATAAAGATAACTTTGGAGAACTTTGTGTCTATACCTATGGAGACGCAATGGAAGAAGATTATACAGAGAAAAGAATCGTGGATAATTTAAAAGATTTTGAAGATTGGCAGAGAGAGGAAGTGGAAAAAACATTTCCACATGATGAGGAGAGAGTAGATGATTAACTTTATTTGTGGAAGAAGTGGATCCGGAAAAGATACCATAGCAAAAGAATTATTAGAAAAATATCCTGATTTGCAGCCGATTGTAACTTATACAACAAGACCTATGAGACCCGGGGAAATAGACGGCAAAGAGTATCATTTTTGCGATACAGAAAATTTGAATTGGTATCGAGATACGAATAACATTGTAGAGGAACGTATTTATCATACTGCACAGGGCACATGGTTTTATTTTACAGTAAATGATGGCCAATTTGATTTGGAGCATAAAGATTATCTTGTAACAGGCAGCTTGGAAATGTATCAATCTTATATGAATTATTTCGGAGCAAAAAATATGAATCTGTTATATCTGGAAGTCCCTGAAAAACAGTTATTATTAAGGACCATCCAGCGGGAATCTTTAAGAACAAATCCAAATTATGCAGAAGTCTGTCGTAGATTTTATGCAGATAGTAAGGATTTTTCCGAAGAGAGATTACAGACACTTGGTATTTCAAAAGAAAACCGTATCCAGAATACAGGTGTACTGTATGAAACTATGCAGCAGATAAGTGTAAAAATTGGAAAAATAAATGCACCAATTATACATATGCGGGATTATGAATTGAAACAGGCACAGGAAAAGACAAAAGAAATACTGAGTGAAATGGAAATAGATATATAGGAGTAAAAACATATTATGAATGTAACGATTACAGGAAATTTAGGAGCTGGGAAAACCAGTGTATGTAATGAATTAAAAAAAATGGGATATGATGTAATATCCGGTGGAGATATTTATCGGACTTATGCACAGGAGCACGGCATCACCATTGTGGAACTAAATGAGATGGCAAAAACAGACCGCAGCGTAGATATACAGATCGATGAACGTACAAAGAAACTCGGCACAGAAGTCGATCATACCATTTTTGATAGCAGGATGGCATGGCATTTCGTACCGGATGCCTTAAATATCTTTTTAGCGGTAGATGCCAAGACAGCAGCCAAAAGAGTATATGCAGATAAACTCAGAAAAGGGGAAGAAAAATACGCTAATTCAGACTGCGAATATACCGAAAAGGAATTACAAAAAAGAGCAGAACTGGAAAGAGAACGCTTCATTGAGATGTATGGAGTCGATTATTTTGACCAGTCTCATTATGATGTTATCATCAATACAGAGAAATTAACACCCAGAGAAGTTGCAAAAGAAATTGATCAGTCGGTAAAAAGAATCGAACATGCAAAAATCTGGGTACAAAATGACTTAGAGGATATGGAGCGTTAAGAGAAATGACAAAAAAAGAAAAGAGTAAAATAATTTGTAAAGAAATCAATAAAGCTTTTGATTTAGATCAGACTAGCTTAGTTTCCTGTGTATGGGATGCTTTAAAAGAAATAGAGGAAAAAGAAAAACGAGACCCCGAAGTTCGAAACATAAAAACATTAACAGATAGAAAAGAATTTGTATTTGATTTTTTGTCTCTGATCGGAGGTAGTTTTACTTATATAGCGAAAGATAATGGAAATTTCTACATTTACGATCAAAATGAAAAAGACGGATTTACATTAAAAATTTCAGATGAAAATAAAATTTTTATTGATAACTATTCTATATTTTTCAATGATTCTGATTGTTTAAAAACTTTAAAAAATACACTTTCACAAGATGGTTTAAGACTTGTCAAGTGCTTTGAGGAAAAATGGGGCTTAAATGAAAAGGAAATAGAGGAAGATTTGGAAAGATAATTTTAGAAAGGAGAAAATTATGATTACTAAGTTAGCAAAATGGATCTTAGGTTTTTGTGGATGTCATCATGTTATTAGAGACTGTCATAATGTATATGAGAGATAGGGGATAAACCATGCCACTCGGGGGAAAAGAAATGCAAAGGACACTGGAGGCGGATAAGCGAAAAGGTGTCCTTAGTGAAGTAAATAAGCAATATTTTCTTAAAAATGAGAAAGCTTTTGAGCAAATTGTATTTACAACATCCCACAAATGTGAAAAAATAAAACTACAAACAAGTTATATGTTAGCAAGAACAAAGTTTAACAGAAGAGGTAATGCATGAGTGCTTATGGACATTATGATTTTATAACAAATATTGAACTTGGAAAGCTTATGTTTCATATTTTTAATGAAGACAATACAAATAGTTGTTTTAACTATGGCGATCAATTAGATACATTAGACTTTATCGATGCTTATATGAAATCCGATGCGCGAAAGAAAATGGATGAAGGGGATTATATCGCACTTGATTATGGAAGCAAACAAGTATATAACCGCATCGACAAAACGAATTGTAAACCCAAAACAACGATTTATGATTTGGATATCTTACATTGGATGGCAGAAGTATATTGTACCTTGCAGTGGACATATTGCATCTATTCCAAAGATATTGACAGTTTTCTGCCTGCTGGGGACTTATATGCAAAATATGAAGCAATGAAAGATTTGCCTATGGAAGATTGCTGCAAACAGTTATATGAAACTGTATTGGCAGATAAAGATTTACAAAATACCCCACCTTATAAAGGAATAGACATTGAGGAGGTCGAATATGACAACTAAAATAAACAGCTTTACAGGAGAATATTATTTTCTGAGTAATTTCTATGAAATCCCTGTTACTTACAATGGAATTACCTTTCTGAATAATGAAGCTGCATTTCAAGCACAGAAATGCAAGTCCAGCGCAGAAAGAGAAATGTTTGCTGATTTGAATGCATCCGAGGCAAAAAAGCTGGGTAGAAAAGTCCCTTTACGTAAAGATTGGGAAATTATAAAAATGGGTGTTATGATGAGGATTGTGCAGGCTAAGTTTGAGCAGCATCCGGAATTAGCTGAAAAATTATTACAAACTGATACTGCATATCTGGAAGAGGGGAATACCTGGGGAGACCGTGTGTGGGGTACCGTAGATGGAAAAGGTGCCAATAATCTTGGTAGAATCCTGATGGAAGTCCGTGAAATATTAAGAGAAAAACAGATAAGTATGGAGAAGTAATGCGAGTTATATTTTTAGACATAGATGGGGAGCTTACTTATACAGGTTATCGTAATGAGAAAACGCATAATATAGATCCTAAGAAAGTAGCATTATTAAAAGAAATTGTAGAAACTACTGATGCTAAAATTGTGCTTTCATCATCATGGAAATGTGGATATAACAAAATAACCGGAGAAAAAAGAAGCTTTTATCGGACTTTGGAAAATATATTATCTGCTATGGGGCTATTTATATATGATATTACAGAGGATATTCCTGGAATAATGATAAAAGAAAAAGAACAGCCCCGACAGGAGGATAATCCGATATCGTTAGGTGAATATGAGAAAATCCATTTTCAGCATGGAACTGGCAGAGCTGCAGAAGTAAAGAAATGGATAGATGACCATGCAGTAGAGAGTTTTGTAATTTTAGACGATGAAGATCATAATTGGGGAGATTATGGATTAACTGACTATTGGATTCAACCAAGCTGGTATGATGAAAATGGTGGATTACATAGAGAGCATGTAATAAAAGCAATTCAGTTATTGAAAGAGAAGGAGTTGGTTGCAGAATATGTATAATAGATTAACGGAAAAAGATTGGAATGAAAAGCGTGCTGGATATCCGTGGAATGTGCATCCAGTAAAAGATATAAAGGATTTGCCATATTATATACGATTGGCAGATATAGAAGATAAAATTGAGACACAGAAACTGATTGAATTGGATGAAGATAGTGATACTTTACCCATTAAATTTAGTGAAAATGTTTATGAAGTTGTACAGACGGAAAATGAATATAATATAATACCTTATATTGTAAGAGATAAAATGGTGATAAAAAATAACAAACTTTTATTTTATGCTGAGAATATTGAGAATGATGATTTTACATTTGGCATTTATATAGCATTAGAAGATATTGGAAAGACCATATTTCCATCCGAAAAAGAAGCACAGGATAAAATAAACCAGTTAATAACTAAAGAGGAGGATATAGATAGGGAATGACATTTACAAATTCCTGCGATGGATATTATAAGGATAGTTTAGACGTTCGTTTTACAAAAATGTGTGATAACAACTGTCCTTTTTGTATAGAAAAAGGTGGAATTACTGGAAAGTCCACGAATGTACCGGCAATGATAGAAGCTACGAAAGCATCTGGAAAATCAACCGTATTAATCCTTGGTGGAGAACCTTTTCTTTTACTGCCGGAACTCAAAAAATATATCGAAGGTATCTATTTATTCGTGAAAGAAATCTATATTACGACTTCCTTACCAATTACCATACAGGAAAATATAGATTTGTTTTGCGAGATAGCAGATATGGTAACCGGCATCAATATTTCTTTTCAACACTATGATGATGAAAAAAATAATGAAATTATGCACGCCAGCAGACCTTATAAACGGACGGAGACTTTGAAAAAACTATGTGATATGGGTTATGCAGATAAATTTCGAGTATCTATCAATCTGGTAAAAGGTAGTATTGATACCGTAGAGAAAATCGAAAGTTTCCTTTGGACAATGGAAAATCTTGGAGTGAAGCATGTAAAAATCAATGAATTACAACATGCAAATGATCTATATATCTCTTTTGAGAAAGCATATGGTATTGAATTACCATCCCCATTTTCACATGGATGTCAGGACACGATTTCTCTGCCAGGGCATGATCTTCGCATTACTTTAAAAAGAGCCTGTTTTTGTGTAAATGATGGATTAAAAGCGACATTACCTGATTTATGCAAAGCAATTATAAAACAGACGACTAAAAAATATTGTGGATTTCAAATCGTATTATATGAGGATGGTACTTTATCCGATGGCTGGAAAAAAGAAAAATTGGGGGCGTAAAAATGCCATTAATTACTTATACGGACAGATGGTGTAAATGGAATTCTCCGATATATCAAGATGCTGTAAAAAGACAAAGTGAGAGATCACAGGACCTACAGGAAGAAATAGAAAATGATAGTCTGGATAATCGTTGAAAGGTATATCACTCGGCATATATTTATGTTGGGTGATATTTTTTTATAAAAATAGATGAAATTAGCGGTTTTTTTTGACATATATATTTAAGAGGAGACATTATCTATGAAAAAAGCAATGATAGCAACAGCAATTTTTATCGTTATTCTTTTTATAGCAAACTTAGTTGCTGTATACGCAGTTTATTATAAAATTCCTGAGTTATTAATAAATGTGCAACAAATGTTAGGAGGATAATATGAAATATTTGGTTTACTTTAATGCGGATGGACAGCCAGGCAGGGCATTTGTAACGCTGCAGCATGTAGATGCTTATACCGAAAAAGGTGTTTGTTTTATTGAGGAACAGATTAAAAGGGAACAGCATTGTGAAAATGTGATTCTGCTGAATATGATTCCATTAAAGGGGTGACAACATGATTATAATAAAAATTCTTTTGGCAATCTTAATTATATTGATGGTTGTTCATTTTTTTCTGGAATTATTTTTGGGGGATATTGAAGGCATTCTAACTGCTGGTATTTTTTGCTTTTTCACAGTGGGAATACTCATTATGATACCTATAACTTTAAATACAGCGGATAAAGCACAAGATGATTCGAGCACTGTTTGTGAAGAAGTGGTATCAGAATCAATAGAAAAGGAGACTGCGGAAACAGTAGTCAATGAAACAGAAAATATTATTGCAGAGGAAGATAATTCAGAGGCAGAAGAGGAATCTATCGTGACTTTGGACTTAGTAACAATACTACGCATAATAGCAGTGATATTGCTTGTTATTAGTATGTTTATAATACCACTCTCTGAGTCTGGTTTTAGCATATTTGTGACTAGCATGATAATGATAGCTGTTTCTGGATTTATCGAGGCAGGAAAAGGATTTATTATACCTACAGCTATAATAGCGATCATTGTTTTGTGTGTAGCATTCGGACCATCTATTTTAGATAAAATATCTGATTTTAGATATAACAGAAAGATAACAAAAAAAGAAAAAGCAGCCAAAACCGAACACGCAACAAAAACAAAAATGGAATTTTCCGAAAAGTCTTTTCCGAATGCAGATTTTTCAGCTACAGAAGAAAAGACATTAAAGAACCTTGCTGCATCGGATTCCAAGGTAGAGTATATCCTTTGGGCTGTCAACTATTTAGATGAAAATGGAAAAACGGCTAATACCAGAAAACTTAAAAATTACTATATTCCGGAGATTCTGAAAGCACAGTCACAATTTAAAAAGATAAAGGCCTATGGCATGGACGAGATGACTACAGAAGCGAAAAAACATTATAAGAAAATTATCAAATTAGCTTATGGTGTTGCCAAAGCAGAAGTAAAGAAAGCAGCTTCAGAAATTTTAATGGATATGGATTGTAACGCAGATGTATGTGAGGATATTTATAAGAAAGACGGATATTCCTCTATGCAGGAAGAAATACAGGAATCTCATACTGTAAAAAAGAAAAAAGAAGATTATCCAATTTTTTATTTTTGAACATAAAAATTGTATTTGTTACAAGGTCATTCCCAATAAGCTGTTACAATTTTATTGATGTTGCTTTTGAATCATTATAGAAAGCATTGGCTAGACTCCATGCAGTTTTACTAATCACGATTATAGGATAATATAAAATAGGAGATAAGTATGATTATTACGAGTTTGATTACAATAGTTGCAGTTATTTTTTTTATATTATTTGCGTGTATATTTATATGTATGATATTCGCTGGCATCGCTAATGGCGATACAACATTAGCTTTTGTTGGATTTATTTTAGCGGTGTTATTATGTTTTGGAATGGCTACATATGTTCAATCTGACATACAAATAAAACCAGAAGTCACAAAAACGGTAGAAACAGAAACTACAAAAGTAGAAACTGATAAAGCTGTGGAGGAACTAATAGCTTCTTTTAAGGGAGAAGATTCTGCAGAAGGTGAGAAAAGTTCAGAAACATCCGAAGAAACAGAAGGAGTCGGCATGGGAACAATTATAATTATTGTGCTTGTTGTGTTTAGTCCAGCACTTCTTTTTATTTTATTAGACTTAATAGACGGCATTACCGATTTTACTGTCGATCTTATTGAAATTTGTTTTCCAAAAAAGAAGAAAGAAACAGCACTTGAAAGCATAATAAAAGAAACAGATGAAGATAATCCTTTCATTAAAAAGATTTCTACATCGAAACAGAAAAAAGAAATCAATATTGATAAATTAGCAGAGAAAGATTCTAAAATTGCTTATATTGTATGGGCTGTAAAGTTTTTAAATGATCAGGGAAAAGAAAACTATACAAGAAAACTGGAAAGTTATTATATTTCTGAAATCATGCAGGCATATGAACAATATCATAAAGTAAAAAATTTTCATGTGAAAGAAATGACGGCAGAAGCAAAAAAGCATTATGAAAAAATTGTGGATTTATCCTATAAAGTTGCCAATGTAGAAGTAAAAAAGGCAGCTGGAGAAATCGTTATGGACATGGATTGTAATGCAGATGTATGTGAAGACATCTATAAGAGAGATGGATATTGTTCCATGCAGGAAGAAATTGAAAAGAGCAATTCCGAAAAACATATGTCAGAAAAGAAAAAAGAACAGACTTTACATGCAAAAACAATTAGTAAGGATACATACGTCTTTTGGACAAGCGAAGAATAAGATGCAGGTGCGAATCTTAAGCGCACATAAAAGCACTGGGAGATTCGCACCAATAAAGGAAGGTGAATTGATAGATATGATTGTGTAAAGGATATAAAGGAAGATAATATAACACAATATATACAAAATATAGTATAAATGGGAATATGAATACTATATTTTGCGGTTGCATCCCATAAGGGATGCATGAATTGAAATACCTAGCAAACGTAATGCCGTAAGATATGCTGGTTGTTGCATCCCATAAGGGATGCATGAATTGAAATAGTATTGTTATCTACGCTGTTGGCAAATGGAATAAGTTGCATCCCATAAGGGATGCATGAATTGAAATGATCGCATAGTAGTAAATACCGTTAATGACGGATGTTGCATCCCATAAGGGATGCATGAATTGAAATATAATTATTATGACTGATTTTTTTAAAAAATGTTGTTGCATCCCATAAGGGATGCATGAATTGAAATATATGGAGGCACACTATGGAATTATTTTATTCTTTAATTGGAGTATCGGTTGTGTTGGTTGACCTTTCACTCGGGGATCCTATTGATTGGTGGTTTGTGATACTTACATTTTTGTGCGCTTTTGTATATCACATAATTTCCAATGAAATTTACCAAGACTGATTATTAACATCTTTCGATTCAATTTTTATAACAAATAGCTTTGATTATTTTGACAAACAAAAAGTAGGGGATAGAGGTGACGATTAAATATGATTACATAAAGAAATGATGTATAACAAGATAATGTTTAAATTTTGCAGTTGCATCCCACACGGGATTCATGAATTGAAATATGAATTGAAATATGAATTGAAATGGCTTAGAATCTTGGCATATATTAAACTCTATATCGTTGCACTCCGCTCGGAGTGCATGAATTGAAATATTAAGGAAGAGGAAACGGAAGCGTGAATAATACAATAAAAACTTTTATAAAAGATATTTTATTTTTCTGTCTTATCATTTTCACATGTTATTTTGTGACACAGCATATTGCACAGCGGGTAGTCGTTGAGGGAGCATCCATGAATCCCACTTTCACCGATGGCAGTGATTTGATCATGAGCAGAATCAGTTATATCGAAGACGATCCCCAAAGAGGAGATATTATTGTATTTCCTTATAACCATTCTCATGTATATTTCATTAAACGTGTCATTGGTTTACCGGGAGAGACCATTCAGATCAAAGATGGCGCAGTATATATCAATGACGAATTATTACAAGAAGATTATATCTTAGAACCTATTTTGGAGGGATATGAGGGGAGGGCTACCGATCCTTTGCTGCTAGGGGAAGATGAATATTTTGTAATGGGAGATAACCGAAATAATTCTTTGGATAGCCGTTTTGATGAAGTTGGTAATCTGAAAAAAGAGGATTTAATCGGGAAAGTAGTATTTCGAGTAACACCATTTGATGTATTCGGAAAAATAGGGGAGTAAAAAACAAAAAAGGAGACTTGAAAAAAGTCTTTTTTTTATAAAAAAATTCAAAAAATACCTTTGTTTTACGGTTTTTTTATACATATAACAATAAGAAAAGAAAATCAAATGATAGGGGAATATATGAATCCAGTAAAAAGACTTATTCAATTTGGAAAAAAACTATTACCAAGAATTGGTATATTAACACTAGCTGTCATATTAAGTAAAGGAAAGATTCAATTTGTAAATGTAGAATGTCTGGTTACCGTAGCCATAGTAATGGGTATTACAGATATTGTGATCGATGTGATACAAAATATCCTATTACGGAATATCACGGCAATAAAATTGTTATTGGCTTTTGCGATTACCATATTTTCTGGATTTATTGAGTTAGGCGTAGCAGTAAATATAGTAATTGGTTTTGTAATAAATGGAGTATTACCTTTTATTTTATTGGGTTTTGCTGTAAGTAATATCTGGTATCAGGTAGGAATCACAAAAGTTACACCGGAAGAGATGTCATTAGAGGAGAACAATAAGAATGAATAAATATAGTAAAAAGAAAAATATTTGGAATACGACCTATGATTTACAGTCTGGTCCCATTTCTATTGTACTTGGCGCTGTGGTACTTGCCGTTTTTTACGCAATTGGCGCTGTTGTATATCATATATCTAAGTTTTCCATATTAAACTGGCTGTTTGAAGAAGGATATATGGGTTTTCTCGATAACATACTAACAGGACTTATTTTAGTAATATTTACAATACTAATCACCCTTTCCTTTTGGTGTATCATAATCGAACCGATTTTAAAACAGTTTGCGATTGCAAGATATTGTAGATTACCCTTAACAGAAGAAGAAATCAAGCTTGGTATAGAGACAGGTGATTTTTCTTCACTATCTACATATTTTGCATACCTGAATAAGCAAATGAGCTATGGTATTTGTGGTTGTTTAAATTTCACAAAATCTGAAATTAAACTTGCAATAAATAATGTTATCAATGTATTCAAACCAAAGGATGATGAATATTTTGAATTACCGGAATGCATTTGTGCAACATTAATGGAAATGAACGATAAGGAAAATCTTGGATGTCTTGAAAATATAAATGACGGTATGTTTCTATTACATAATAAGGTAGCAAAAATAACTGAAGTTCCTATAACAGTAAGTAGCTGGGGACTATATGGCAAAGCATATAAAGAAAATGCAGATGTTTATTTTAAGGAGAAATAATAATGAAACATTTAGTTTGTCCGAATTGTGGAAATGAAGAAACAGCAGAAAATCTTTTCCCGGGTATTTTTACTTTGGGCACTGCATTTGAAACAACAGACCGAGAGATAGTTGGTTTGTATGGCTGTCCGAAATGTAGTACAGTGCAGTTTTGTTCTGATTTGGATTATATCCAGTATCGGAAAATGAAATATAAAGAAGCGAGGAAATAATATGCTGACATTACCGATTAAGGGAAAATGGTTTGATATGATTGTAGCAAAAGAGAAAAAAGAAGAATATCGTGATATCAAGCCATATTATACGAAAAGATTTGAAACCATAGGATTGTTAGATCAGAATGGAAATCCGACAGATAAGGCGTGTCCGATTATTTTAAAAAATGGATATGCGAAAGATGCAAGGACAGCACAGGTTACTGTTAGTCTGCGAATTGGAACAGGAAATACAGACTGGGGTGCCGCAGCAGGAGTAAATTATTATATCCTTGGTATTGATCGGATAGGAGAGTAATTATGACAAGAACGGAAATGTTAGAATTACATGATAAGATTAAGGAAAATAAATTCAGAGAAAATCCGGTTTTAAACACAAAATATGCAAAGGGTTATTATGAGCAGATGGAGCAACTGGCGAAAGCTTTTTGGGAACAGGTAAAAGATGCCCAGGCAGACCCAAATAATCCTCTGGGGAAAATATCGTGGAATTTTATACATGATCTTTATGCCGCAAATTTAAAGGTAAAAAATATTGCAAATAATATTGAAGAAGATGATTATGCATTTTATCAGCAATATGATGCTCTAAAACATGTCACAAAGGAATATGAACAGTCTAAATTGCTTGAAACTTTTTATGAATTAGATATTTATCTGATGGAGATACATTATTATCTCGAAATAGGTTTCATGCAAAAATATGCGTATTGGCATCGTAAAGCATTCGTAGAGTTTTCCTATGATGTAAAAACGAAAGAGTATATTCCCTGGCGTATTTTAAAATTTAAGAACGAGGAAGCTGAAAATTATTATACAGCAGACAAAATAAAAGAAGTTTTCCCTACCATTTGGGAACGTGAACAGGAAAGAGAGGAAAAAGAATTATGACATTTAACGGAGAAAAGGTATTACCGGTACAGGAAGTAGCAAAGGCATTGGATATGCCGGATGTATCTGTCAAAGGTTTTATCAATGTAATCAAAAACAGAGAAGCAGAATGCAAGAATTATTTTGTGGAAGTTACAGAGGATGGAAAACGGGAAGTTTATGTAAGTGCAGCAGGTACACTTTATCTGTATCATAAACTGGCAGAACCCAGAGATTGTGTGAAGTTTTTACCTCTGCTAGGGCGGTATTTTGAAGATACTTCGAATGAAATCCTGTGTGATTTAAAGAGTTTAGTAGAAAAGTATACTGTGGAACAGCAGACTCCTACGGTTACCGGCACGACACCCTTAGTGAAAGATCATGGTCGTGGAAAATACAATACCTATGAAAAAGATGCAAAGCTGTTGCCGGAAGCAAGTAGTGAAGCAAAAGCATGGTGTGGTCGCATGACGTCACTGATGAAGAAAAATAAAGACCTGTTAAACAAAGAATATGGCAGCACTTCTCTTGCGATGAAACATATCTATGTTAAAATGCGGGATGTATATGGCATCGTATTTGAACAGGAAAAGAAAGATTTTCTGAAGGATTATCATTTAGATGATAAGCTGACCATCTCAAAAATGAGATTGGTACAGGAAAAAGAGAACCTGATGAGCATCTATCAGAGCATTTTAGAGACAGAAATTTCAGAATTACAAGCGAAATAGAGCATTTTTTAAAAATTTTTTTACATATGTGACAGTAGCACTGGATAGTACAACTTAATAAGAGAAAAGTAGAGCAGATTTCAAAAATTTGCTCTATTTTTATGCCCTTTTTACGGTTTATTTTGACATAGATAAGAGTGGACCAAAGAAAGGAACAGATGTTTATGAACTATATTGCACATACCAAAAAGAATGCAGAAAATAAATTTAACGTACAGACTATTAAAGCACATAGTTTAAACACAGAAAAACTGGCACGTAATTTTGCGTTGGAGCCTTATCGGGATATTGTGGGCGCTGCTGCATTATTACATGATATTGGAAAATATTCTGAGGAATTTCAAACATATATCAGAAAAAGTTCCTTATATCCGGAAAAGAAAATAAAGGGACCACATCATGCTATTTGTGGAGCAGTAGAAGCGAATAAATTATATCCAAAAGATAAACTTATTTCCTTAATATTTTCCTATATTATCTATGGACATCATAGAGGACTTCCTGATGGGATAGATAATGTAAAAGAAGCTATGAATGGAAATAGTGTACCGGATTATCAGCATTATAAAGAAGATTTATCGATATCACCAGTGGATGACACAATATATAAACAGTATTTATTACAGGACTATACAGAATTAAAAGGGCAGAAAAATAAAGACGCTTTCATTGATCGGTTTGCATTTGATATTCGATATATATTCTCCTGTCTTGTAGATGCTGATTCATTGGATACACACTCTTTCTGCCAGGGAAAGGTTTTAAAAAGCAAAGTAGGAGATTACGAAGCTGCATTACAAAAAGTAAATAACATCCTCAATAGTTTTTCTGCAGAGACAGAACTGCAAAAAGTAAGATCTGAAATTCAGGCACAGGCTTATGAAAGTGCAACAACAGAAATCAATCTGTTATCTATGCCGACAGGTTCTGGAAAAACACTCTGCAGTTTAAAATTAGCGATGGAAAGTCTGATTAAAAACAATAAAAAACGCATCATTTATATCATTCCCTACAATAGTATTATTGACCAGACGGCATTTATCTTTGAGAATATTTTTGGGGCGGATGTACCCATTTTACGACATCAATCCACTTATGCGGTTGAAGATGCTGAGGAATCTGATGCGAAATGGATTTATGATGCAATCGAAAATTGGGATGCACCCTTTATTATCACGACATCTGCTCAGTTCTTTGAATCTATCTATGGTAACAAAAGAAATAAATTACGCAGATTACATAATATGGGCGATAGTATTTTAGTTTTTGATGAAATTCATAAATTACCAGATAAATATTTACAACCTTGTCTACAATCTATTAGTTATTTAACAAAATTCTGCAATAGTCAGGCATTTTTATTATCTGCCACTATGCCGAATTTTGAAGAACTCATTCGAAAATATGCATTGCCAAATAGTGAGATAAAGGATTTAATTCCAGACAAAACAAAGTTCGGAGTTTTCAAAAAATGTAAATTTGCAAGTTCCCCCGCGCAGACAGAGAAAGACTTGGCAGATGAGATGTGTGAATTTCATGCGGCACTTGCGATTACAAATAGAAAGAAAACAGCAATTGATATTTATAGACAATTACAAAATCGTTATAAACATTGTTTTGTACTCACTACCTATCAGACTCCAAAAGACCGTATTACAATGATTATGGAAATAAAAGCCTATTTGAAGACATTGCAGGAGAAATATCCAGATTATGAAAACGTTCCTAATGATGAAAAAATTATGGTAGTATCTACTTCCTTAATCGAAGCCGGAGTAGACCTCGATTTTGAGACAGTATTTCGTGAGATTTCAGGATTAGATAGTATTTTGCAGGCAGCGGGTAGATGTAATCGTGAAGGAAAACGAAGTTATGGAAATGTATTTGTATTCGATCTGCCTGGAAATAGTAGTGACCATAAAAATACACTTACAAACAAATTGTTAGAAAAATATGAGGATATCCAGTCTACGGAATGTATTGCAGAATATTATGAAGAATATTATGCATCTGTGACGAGACAAGAGGATTTTGAAGGCAATACGATTCATAGTATAACAAACGATTTAGATAATATTCTATTTGAAAAATATGCAATGAAATTTGCTTATATTGATTCCAACACTTGTTCTGTAATTATACCGGAAGATGAAAAGAGCAGGGCATTAATAGAAGCAATCGAAACAGAATCTGCTTATAATTTACGGGAATTACAACCATATACTTGTCAGATTTCTGAAAAGGAAAGAGATAGGTTATTAAATGAAAATGTAATCACCTTAAAGGAGGGTATTTATTATTTAGTAGATGATAGCAGATATTGCAAAGAAACAGGTATTATGGTTTAGGTGCGAATGATAAGCATACATAAAAATACTGGGAGACTCGCACAGTTGTACTCCTTATGGAGTACATAGTTGCATCCCACACGGGATGCATGAATTGAAATCAGTCCTTCATGTGGTTTTTGCCAACCATCCAGCCGTTGCATTCCTTACAGGATGCATGAATTAAAATTAAAAAATAAAAATTTCTTTTAGAAAACCGTCACTTTTGGCGGTTTTTTTATACATATATATCTGTACGACAAAAACAACCAATATTTTTTAATAGAGGGAGATATCTATGAGACCAAAGGAAAAAGAATTTGGAAAATTTACATTTAACGTAATGATTACAGGAGACTGGGCATGTTTTACCAATCAGACATTTAAAACAGAAAGAGTAAGCTACGATATCCCGACTCCTTGTGGACTGGTAGGTGTTTTGGAACATGTTATCTGGAAGCATCCGGTAATCTACCGAATTAAAAAGATTGCGGTTTGTAATCCGGTCCAGTTTATGAATGTCAAAAAGAATGGTGTACTGAAAAAAGGATCTTTGGAAAAAATAATAAATGAGATAAATGGAAAAGAATCCTGTGTCTGCATCACCAATAATATGCGATTACAGCGAAATACCAGATACTTATATGATGTGAAATATATTGTACAGGTAGAAGCCACAATTGTAGATCGAAAATGTGATAGAGATAAAACAGATGGAGTGGATGTGTTTGCAAAGTGGCAGGAAATGATTTTGCACAACTTTAAAAACAAAATTTATCGCCGTTTCCCTTATCTTGGTATTAGCGATTGTCCTGCAAATATTACCTATGTACCTAATTTTGACGAAGCTGTAAAGCAGCATATGTCAGAGGAAATGAAAGGTGTATGTATTGATTACGGCACTATGCGATATAAGGTAGAATATCGGAATGAAGATTATCCCGACAATAAGGATTGGGAACATCCGAAATTTAATCAGGATTCAGACACAGCATTTTATCATGCAGTTATGGAAAACGGTATTATTGATGTAGAAAAGTCCGTAAAAGAGGAGGGCGTTTATCGTGTTGAAAGATCTTTGTAATTATTATGATTATCTCGTGAGAATGAATAAAATCATTCCCCATGAATATTCCGAAGAAAAGGTTACTTACGTCATTGATTTGACAGCCGATGGACAGATTCATGCAATCTTTCCTTTAAATCCGGAAACTTCAAAAAATGGAAAGATAATTCCAAGCATTGAATTATTGCCATTTCGTACCGGCACAGTATATTTTCCGGAATCCCGTCCTAAGTATTTCTTGGGATTAAATCTGGAAATAAACGAAGCAGGAGAAATTCCTACCTTTAAAATGACCGATGGTGGTAATCCATCCAGTTATATTAAAAGCTTTGAAAAATGCAAGACTCATAATTTGCAGATGTTAGAAGGATTACATTCTCCTGCAATTGATGCATATCGTAATTTTTTAAGTAATTGGAATCCCGAAGCAGAAACAAAGAATGCAGTTTTATTAGATTTCGTAAAATCACACTCAAATGCTGCAACCACAAACTATGCATTCTGCGTAGACTCCAGTATAAAAAATTTATTGCATGAAGACCCTGCTTTAAAGAAGAGATGGGAGACCTATTTTAATAGTGATGCCAGAGATACCGGTAGCAACTATAACGGTATTTGTGCGGTAACTGGAAAGTATGGTCCAATTGCAAGAACTCATAACAGTATTAAATTGCCTGGATGTTCCAGTGCATCTATGATTTGCTGTAATTCTAATGCTGTCGAGGGATGTGGTCATACACAGTCTAATAATTGTAGCGTTTCTGTTGAAGCAATGGAAAAATATACAAGAGCTTTGCAGTATTTAACAAATGATTCAAATCAAAAGAAACATCTGATTTCAGATAAAGAAAAAGAAACATATACTGTTTTTTGGAGTATGGATCCCAACGAAGAAGCAGAAGATTTTGTACTTTCCTTATTATATAAGGAAACGAAAACAGGAGACAGTACATTTGAAAGAGTCCATAAGCTTTTAAATAGTGGTAAAGTCACACAAAAGGAAGTAAAAGCTGCCTTGAAAAATCTTGCAGATGTAGAATTCCATATCTTAGAGATGCATAGAGAAAGTTCACGTATATCTATCAGAAATTATACAAAGAACACATTGTCAGATGTTATTTATAATTTGGCAAAATTTCAGCAGTCTCTGATGATTCAGGAAGATTCTATGCCACTTTCTTTTAAAACAATGACAGACGCATTGCTGCCACCCGTAGCAAAAAAACAAAACCTTTCTGCTAAACGGTTATTGGAAATTCAGGATAGTGCTTTTCAGAATGGATATTTATCAGAAGCATTAGGTTTGATGGCATTAAATAAATACCATACAGAATTCTATGCAAAGGATAGAAAATGGACAAGATTAAATACACAACTAAGCATGATAAAATCATGGCTTACCAATACAAACAAAGAAAGTGAGGAACTTATTGAAATGCTTAACAAAGAAAACACAAATCCGGGATATCTGATGGGAAGATTTATGGCAGTAGCTGATCAGATTCAGCATTCCGCAAAAGGAAAATCTACCTTATCAAAGGATTATGGAAGAATTGCGTCCAAGAATCCTGCAGCAGCAATGAGAACGGTAATGCCTAAGATGGAATATTACTTAAAAAATCTAAAAGAAGGCTCAAAAATCTATTATCAGAAACTGCTTGATGAGATTATGGATAAAATGCCGAATCATAATGTCCCCATTACATTATATCCAAGAGATACTGGAAATTATTATGTTGGATTAGCACAGCAGCGGAATGATTTCTTCACAAAGAAAGCAGATGTAGAAGGTATCGATGAAGATGCTTTTGTCGTTGCCGAGGAAGATGGAACAGAGACCGAATAGGTCTCTGGCTCCATAAAAAATAAAAATATTTTATAAAAATATGCAAAATTGACGGTTTTTTTATACATATATATAAGGAAACAAAACTAACAATCATAAACAAAAAGAGAGGGTTTAAAAATGAGAACAAGATTAAGTGATATTCCTATGGACCGCAATTGCACCTACGATTTTGTACTGCTGGCATCCAATACTTATGGTAATCCAAATGGCGATCCTGATAATGGAAATGAGCCGAGAACAGATCCATTTACCAGACAGGGCATGATTACTGATGTATGTACCAAGCGTAAGGTACGTGATTATGTACTGATGCAGGCAGAAACAGATCCCGAAAAGTACATTAAGGACCGCATTTTTATTCAGAGCGATGAAGCATTGAACGCAAAGCTGACAAATACCTATACAGAACTGGGACTGAAATTAGGTAAAGAGGGAACAGTTAAGAAAGATGTAGATACCGCAAAGGCATATATGCTGGATAACTATTTCGATGTGCGTATGTTTGGTGCAGTAATGAATACCGGTAAAAACAGAGCGGATATTGTTACGGGTGCAGTTGCAATTCCTTTTGCTGTATCTGTTGACCCTGTAAATCTTATTTATAACAGTCTCACTAGAAAAGCACAGACTTTGGAGGAAAAGGCTGACCAGACTGGTAGTACCTTTGCGAATAAAACTGTTGTTGAGTTTGGGCTTTACAAGGCTGCATGTAGATATAATGCTCATCAGGGTATTCGGAATGGTGTAACAGCAGATGATTTGGCATTACTGTTTGATGCACTGACCAATATGTACAATTACGATTTATCTGCCGCAAGAGGACTCATGAAGACCCAGAAGCTGGTAATCTTTAAGCATCCAAATGCAAATGCGGTGGGAGCCGCAGAAGATTATGGTAATTTGATTAAGGTAACCCGTACCAATACAGAGGACGAATTCCCGCATTCTATGGATGACTATGAGATTACGATTGACACAGAGCGTGTACCAAGTGGTGTAGAGGTATACGATGTAGACATGTGGTTCTAAATGACACAAATACAAAATATAGCATATATAGCAAGATACTATCTAAATCTTGCAGTTGCACTCCCCGCGGAGTGCATGAATTGAAATTCTGTAATGCTGATATTTAATCGTGGAATTACAGGTTGCATCCCACACGGGATGCATGAATTGAAATTAACACTTTCCGGCGGAAGTCTGGAAAACGAACATGTTGCACTCTGCTCGGAGTGCATGAAATATGATACATTTCATGTGCAAGTATAAAGAACATGGTTGCATCCTTCTGGGATGCATGAATTGAAATAAATCACAAAGTAACGTTGCGCTCCACGCAGAGTGCATGAATTGAAATATGAATAAAAAGAAAGGACTACAACAATCATGGTTATTGGACGTTTAGGAAAAACTTCACAAGATGGATGTACCGTAGTCTACGATGCTGTTTCCTCTGCTATGGAGTCTTTGCGCATTGCAAATTATCCGGTAGGCACGGAAATCAAACCGGATAGTAATGGAAATTATAGAGCTGTGCTTTCGGAAGATTGTCCGGAAGGTGTGGCAAATATGATCAAGCAGATGGAAGATTTCTATTATGCTACCAGAGATTATTTACCCTATGAGGATTATCAATATATACAGCATAGATTTCCCACAAACTGTTATGCAAAATATAAGGAGAATCCATTTTATCTGTGTGACGTCTGCAAGGGAGAATCTGAACGTCCGATTATATCAGCGCCAATTATAGACAAAGCGAATACACTGCGTACTTTCGATGATAGATTACGGGAAATCAAATATGTTACGGAATATTGTCTGTATCAAAATGAGATGTCTGGACATACATGGATTCCTTATCAAGAATTGGAAAGAAAAGTAAACTATCAGTTAAGATTATCTGGACATCCTTTAGAACTTGGAAGATTATCTGCTTATTTATCTTATTTCGAAGATACTTTTTATTTTGAAAATGGCATGGTAGGCTTATATGCAACTTACCGAAGAGAAATGGAAATCTATAAAGCGGTAAAAAGAGCTTTAAATGCGGATTGTCCATTTCCGATGTATGACCCTCCCCTGGCAGGAACAGGACTGTCAGAGGAACAGAATAGAGCAGTGCGAAATTTGATTTTAGAAGGTGGACATCTATCTATTCTTACAGGCGGACCGGGTACAGGAAAGACTACCATTTTGCGAGCGATTGTAGATAATCTGCTGGCGCAATATCCGGATGCAAGAATTCATTTGTTATCGCCTACTGGAAAAGCTGCAAGACGTATCAGTGAAGTTTTCACAGGTAGAGATATGAGTATTTCTACGATACATAAGTTTCTCGGATTTGGACATGTGATGACAGGTAAGGAACGTAGTATTTTAAATGCTGCGGACTTGGTAATCATCGATGAAGCCAGTATGGTAGATTTGGACTTATTTGAGAAATTACTTACCTTATTAAATATGGATAAAACAAAGGTAATATTGGTAGGAGATATTTATCAGTTACCATCAATCGGAGCTGGAAATATCCTGTCTGATTTAATTTACCTTGGAGTACATACAGAATACCTAACAGCAAATTATAGGTCTGAGGGTAGTATTGTAAATA
>OHDV01000346.1_pt1 | contig 22791 bp, 19 predicted proteins | sample 1567041 | NCBI WGS metagenome assembly OHDV01 (sample SAMEA3879517, study PRJEB24766) | human gut metagenome | biome: human-associated habitat; feature: feces | place: USA | collected 1985/1987
TTCTTATTTCAAAATTGATGTCATGCAGAATCTCTTCATCGGCAAAAGAGACTGCTCCATGGCAGATCTGATATAACATGTTTTCTCCTTTTATTTAAATGCATCCGGCTGGGAAGCAAGATAGCTGACAAACTGCTCTGCCGTACGTCCGGAAATGCCTCCATGGCTCAATTCCCACTTGTTGGCCTCTGCACGGAGTTCCTCATCCGATAAAGTAACCCCTGCACGTCTTGCCAGATGCAAAACAATATCAAAGTATTCTTTCTGTGTCGGCTTCGAGTAGTTAATGGTCACACCAAAACGGTTCACCAGGGAAAGTTTCTCTTCAACCGTATCGGAATGGTGACGATCATTAGAATTATCCTGATCGTTTCGGTCATTCCAGCTCTCTTTGATCAGATGCCGCCGGTTGGAAGTTGCATAAATCAGAATATTTTCCGGTTTGGTTTCCACACCGCCCTCGATAACAGCTTTTAAGAACTTATACTCAATCTCAAATTCCTCGAAAGAAAGATCATCCATATAGATGATAAAACGATAGTTTCGGTTTTTGATCTCTGCAATGATTTCGGACAGATACTTAAACTGATGCTTGTAGATTTCAATCATCCGCAGGCCCTGATCATAATATTGGTTGATAAGCGCCTTAATACTGCTGGATTTGCCTGTACCACTGTCACCGAAAAGCAGCACGTTATTTGCCGGGCGGCCTGCTACAAAAGCCTCCGTATTTTCCAGCAGGCGCTGCTTCTGGTCCTCATAACCGATAAGGTCATCAAAGGTAATCTGCTCCGTATTGGATATCGGCACCAGCTCCGGCTCGCCCTGCTGCGCCTGCGCTATGCGAAAGGCCTTGTTCAGACCAAGCTTGCCCACGCCGTAATCATGATAGAATTTGGTGACGCAGGCGAAAAACTCATCAGCATCGGCAGCACCTTCCAAAGCAGTGCTGAGCGCCTGCACCTTCTCGCTGATATTTTTGTTATAGCGACGCTCCTGCTTCACCACAGCCTGATAATTGCTGATTAACGAAAAGCAGTTAATCTCCAGCGCACGCTCCAGCTCGCTGAAATCATAAGCAAACAGCTGCTGAAAAATTTTGAAGTCATGCTTGGCAAACTGATTCACGCTGCCATCGCAGGCACCAACCTTTTCGCAGGTAATGGCAAAGGGATTTTCACAGCTGACAAGCAAATAGGCCAGATAATTATGCCAAAGATTTTTGTCAAAGCCATAAACGGTGCCAATATCAAGCAGCTTATGTACCTGCTCATAAATTTCCGCCGTCAGCTCCTCGCGGTTATAACTGCCGCCGGTAAACCTGGCGCAGATAGCTGCCAACGGCTCCAGCAAATTATCCGCCGGCAGATTGCGGTAAATAACTAATTGTGATACAAGCTTATGCATATCTTTCCCCTCAAATATCTCTATTTTATAAATTCAAATTTCTCTGTATCGAACATACCCATATCTGTAATACGCAGCTTGGGAATAACCGGCAGCGCCATAAAGCTCAGGCTGATGAACGGGTCGACGCCGTCTGTTACGCCCTGTGCATGCGCCTCTGCGGCAATCTTATCAAGACTGCCGATAAGCTCTTCGGCAGGCGCGCTGCTCATCAGGCCGCAGATATTCAGCGGCAGCGTATCGACAACCTCGGTGCCCTTGACCAAGGTATAACCGCCCTGTACGCGTACCAGTTCCTTAGCGGCAACATTCATTGCTTCCGGACTTGTGCCGATAACAATCAGGTTGTGTGAATCGTGTGCCACCGTTGTCGCTACTGCGCCGTCCTTCAGCCCGTAACCACGCAAGAGGCCGAGTCCCACATTACCGGTGCCGTGATGTCTTTCCAGTACGGCAATCAGGTGCACATCGCCTTTTTCCAAAGCAGAGGCAATATCCTTGCCCATAATAGTACTCTTCTCGGTAAAAATTTCACCGGGAAGCATAGTGATAACAGGATATTCCCTGTCATCGGCAAAATGCGATAAAGCGAAGGTATCGGCATCAAATGCTGCAGGCTTCACGCTGCCCTGCAGGCTGGCGTTAGACGTAACAGGCGTAATCTTTTCGCAGGCCTTGAGCGCATCCACACCCTTATGGAAAACAGCCTGCGGCGTAAGGCTTTGCAGGTTGTCAAAAACTACCAAATCCGCCTGCCAGCCGGGAGCAACGGCACCCACGCGGTGCAGGCCGTAAATACGTGCAGCGTTGATAGTTGCCAGACGCAGAGCACGCACAGGCTCCATGCCTAATTCTATCGCCATTTGTACACAGTGACGAATAGTTCCCTCGCGGCGGATATCGGCAAGATGCTTATCATCGGTGCAGAAGGCCAAACTGCTGACATCAACGCCCTCATCAATAACGCCGCGCAAAATTGCCGTCAGATTACGCGAAGCACTGCCCTCGCGCACCAGCACTGCCAGACCGTTGCGCAGCTTTTCCTTCGCCTCGTCCCAGATGATGCTCTCATGGTCCGTATCAATGCCGCTGGCAACATAAGCAGCCAGCTCCTTGCCACGCACGCAGGGTGCATGACCGTCGATTACGCGGCCCAAACTTTGGAACAGGTCAAGCTTCTTCTGTACCTCAGCGGAATTATAAATAACTCCCGGCACGTTCATCATCTCGCCCATGCCCAGTACACCCGGCTCATTGACGAGCTTAATCATATCGCGCGCATCCATCACACAGCCGCTGTGCTCAAAGCGTGTCGCAGGCACGCAGCTCGGCAGGTTCACATAATAGTTCAGCGGCATCTGTCCGCCGGCCTCCAACATATAGTGAATGCCTGCCGCACCCGCTACGTTGGCAATTTCGTGCGGGTCGGTAATCAGCGTGGTTACGCCCCAGCGCAGCTCCTCGGCGCAGTAATGCTCAGGCACGGCCATCGAGCTTTCTACATGGCAATGTGCATTAATCAGACCGGGGGCAACATATGCTCCCTTCAGGTCGATGATTTGTTCCGCCTTGTCATAGCTGCCGACACCGGCAATCACGCCCTCGGCAATAGCAACATCAGCTTCATAAATTGTTTCGGTCAGCACGTCAACAACCCTGCCGTTCTTCAAGAGAATATCAGCAGGGCTGTTACCGAGTGCGACCGCTCTTACACGGTCCATCATATTTTTACCTCAATCCTTTTACACGTAAATATATTTCAGGATAAAGATTACTGCCAGCACATATACAATCCAGCTGGTTTTTTTGTTTTTGTATTCACCGCTGAGCAGGTTAATTGCCACATAGGAGATAACGCCCATGGAAATACCTTCGGAGATAGAATACATGAAAGGCATTGCTACTGCTGCGATAAAAGCAGGAATAGCTTCAGTCATATCGTCAAAGTCTACATTCAGCAAGCTGCTTACCATCAAAAATCCTACAATTACCAGTGCCGGAGCAGTAGCAAAGGCAGGAATTGCCAGGAAGATAGGTGCAAAGAACAAGCTGAGGAAAAACAGAACAGCTGCAGTAACTGCAGTAAGACCGGTACGGCCTCCGACAGCAACGCCGGCGCTGCTTTCTACGAAGGTAGTAACGGTCGAGGTACCCAGCAGCGCACCACCGGTAGTAGCAATGGAGTCAGCCAGCAGAGCGCCTTCAATCTTCGGCAGCTTGCCGTCCTTGTCCAGCATTTTAGCCTTGGAAGCAACACCGATCAGAGTGCCGAGAGTATCAAACAAATCTACAAACATGAAGGAAAGCATGATTGTAATGAAGTTAAAGGTGAAGATAGCACTGAAATCCAGCTGCATGAAGGTTGGTGCCAGGCTGGGAACGGAAATCCCGTTAGCAAAGCTGGGCATAACGGAGAACATACCGAGCTTCGGATTCGGTACATAAATACCGGTCAGCTCGCAAATCATGCCTAAGCCCCAGGTAACCAGAATACCAACGAGGATACCGCCGGGAACCTTTTTTGTCATCATTACCGCAGTAAGCAGAATACCGATAAGTGCCAGCAAAGCACCGATACCGGTAGACCAGAAGGTGCCGTCTGCCAAAGCAGCCTTAAACGGATACAGGCCAACGAGAGTCGGTCCGGCAACAACCAGCTTGGAATTCTGCAGGCCGATAAAGGTAATGAACAGACCGATACCGCTGGTAACGCCAAACTTCAGCGCAGGCGGAATGGAGTTGAACAACGCCTCGCGCACCTTAGTCAACGACAGAACAATGAACAGAACACCTTCAACAAAAACTGCTGCCAACGCAACCTGCCAGCTGTAACCCATCTGTCCTACAACAGTATAAGCAAAAAAGGCGTTCAGGCCCATACCGGGAGCCAGGGCAAAGGGATAGTTAGAGAACAGCGCCATCAGCAGAGTACCAAGACAAGCACCCAAAGCAGTAGCGGTAAATACAGCGCCCGCATCCATACCGGCAGCACTTAAAATGCCGGGGTTAACAGCTAAAATATAAGCCATCGTCATAAAGGTGGTGATACCGGCAAGAATTTCTGTGCGGACATCCGTCTGATGTTCCTTCAGGCGAAATGTTTTTTCCAAAAAATCTGTCATTATTATAGCCTCCTATGCTATCTATTTGCCCAAGCTGCAGGGCCCGGGCACAATAATAAAGATTAAGACTGCCTGCACAGCCGTCAAGCCATTAATATGTTAAAATCTCCGGACCGTTTTCTGTAATCAGAATCTGATGCTCCCATTGAGCGGAAAGACTGCCGTCACAGGTATAAACAGTCCAGTTATTGGCTTCGTCAACAAAGATATCTCTGTGTCCCATGTTAATCATAGGCTCAATAGTAAAAATCATTCCCGGTACAAGCACCATACCGGTTTTGCGTTTGCCTACATGGCAGACGAACGGATCCTCATGGAATTCTACACCAACGCCGTGGCCGCCGAATTCTTCGACAACGGAATAGCCGTGCTTATGTGCTAGCTTAGAAACAGCAGCTCCGATATCTCCCAGAAAACCCCAAGGCTGAGCTGCTTCAATACCGCGCAGCAGACATTGCTTGGTGATTGCAACCAAATCTGCAGCCGGCTTAGCAACCTTGCCAATCATAAACATACGGGATGCATCAGAATAATAACCATTGTAAATAGTAGAAACGTCTACGTTCACAATGTCACCGCTGCGCAGCACGTCATGCTCGCTGGGAATGCCGTGGCAAACCTGGTCATTGATAGAGGTACACACGCTCTTCGGGAAACCCTCATAACCCAACGGTGCAGGGATAGCGTTATGCGCTACTGTATATTCGTAAACGATTCTGTCGATATCAGCAGTAGTCATACCTGCCTTAATATATTTGGCAACCTCATCCAATACACCGGTATTGATTTTGCAGGCTGCACGGATACCTGCAATCTGCTCCGGGGTTTTAATCATATCGCGGTCAGGAACCTCGCAGCCCTGAGCCTGCAGCAACGCAATTTTGGCATCATTCATTTTGTGGCAATCTGCATATGCTTTACCGCTGCCACACCAACATAATTCTTGGTCCAAAGAAAACACTCCTTATCTAAATAATTGTTACAACTTGTACATTACAACCTTATAACTTCTATTTTACCACATATTTAAGGGAAAAATCACATTTTTGGCTTAAAATTCTCTTACAACGTTCGGTTTTTTGTGTTAAAATTATTTTATATGACTCAATGTTAAGAAAGGAAATTTTTATGGAAGCATATGCAATGTATTTTATCGATTTAATTCTGCACCTGGACAAGCATCTGCCAGAAATTATGATGGCCTACGGTCATCTGATTTACGCCATCCTGTTCATGGTAGTGTTCTGCGAAACCGGTCTGGTAGTCACCCCGTTTTTACCGGGCGATTCGCTGCTTTTCGCCTGTGGCGCCCTTGCCGCTGCCGCACCCGAAGGCATGGATATAAAAATTATCGTGCCCATCTTTTTACTTTCGGCTGTGCTGGGCGACGCCTGCAATTATATGATAGGCGAGCATCTCGGTATGCATATGATTAAGAAGAATATCATTAAGAAGGAGCATGTCGACAAGGCCAGCGCATTTTATGACAAGCATGGTCATAAGGCAATTTTTCTGGCCCGCTTTGTGCCGATTGTTCGCACCTTTGCCCCCTTCGTTGCCGGCATCGGCAAGATGCACTACCTGACCTTTGCTCATTACAATGTCATCGGTGCCGTAGTGTGGGTATTTCTCTTTGTCGGCGGCGGTTACTTCTTCGGTAACATTCCTGCCATCAAGCATAATTTTACGCTGGTAACTTTGGGCATCATCGTCTTCTCCCTGCTGCCTGTGTTATATGAATTCGTAGGCAAGAAAATTTTAGGCAAGAAATAAGAAGGTCTTGGAATTTTGGTAACAGGCTCTCCCCAAGGAGAGCCTTTACACAGTTAAACTCCAACGTACATATATAAATTTTTAAAATTGAGGGTGATTTAAAATGACTTATCGTTTTAACAGTGATTACACCGAAGGCTGCCATCCTGCAGTCCTGGAAAAACTCGTGCAAACCAACATGGAACAGACTGACGGCTACGGCCTTGATCCATACTGCGACGAAGCACGCAAATTGATTAGAGAAGCCTTCGCCTGCCCGAACGCTGACGTACATTTTCTCGTTGGCGGCACCCAAACCAACCTGACGGTTATCTGCGCTGCATTACGTCCGCATCAGGCTGTTTACGGCGCTGTTCCCAGCCATATTAATACGCATGAGGCCGGTGCTATTGAGCATGTAGGCCACCGCGTACTGCCGCTTCCGAGCGAGGACGGTAAGCTCACCGCAGAGCAAATCCGCCACGAATGGAAGATGTACGATACCGATCCCAGCCGCGAGCATTGGGCTCAGCCGAAAATGGTTTATATCTCCCAACCGACAGAAATCGGCAGCATGTACAGCAAAAAAGAGCTGCAGGATTTATACCAGGCCTGCAAGGACTGCGGTCTTTACCTCTTTGTTGACGGCGCACGCTTAGGCTATGTTCTCGGCGCTCCCGACAACGATATGACTGCTGCGGATTTAGCAGCAAACTGCGACGTTTTCTATATCGGCGGCACCAAATGCGGCCTGCTCTTCGGCGAAGCAGTTGTTATTTTGAACGATGCACTCAAGCCCGACTTCCGCACTATTGCTAAGCAATGCGGTTCTATCATGGCCAAAGGACGTCTGCTTGGCGTACAGTTCGGCGCAATTATGAAGGATAATCTTTACAGCAAAATCTGCGGTAAAGGCACACTGCAGGCGCTGAAAATCCGTGATGCACTGTTAGCCAAAGGCTTCAAGTTCGTTACCGAATCCCCCACCAACCAACAATTTGTTATCATGACTCCGGCACAGTTTGAAAAGCTGAGCGAGGAATTTGCTCTCAGCCATATTGCTTACCTGGAGGACGGCAATTACAGCGTGCGCATCTGCACCAGTTGGGCAACCAAGGACGAAGAGGTTGACAGACTCATTGCTATGATTAATGAGCTGTAAGCTTGACAGAAAACGTAAATTTGCTATAATAAAGACAAAGAGAGACTCTGACAGTGGTGTGTCAGTCCTCCCTTTGCTCTTTGTTATCGATGAAAGGCTGACATTGACCTCTAATGTCGGTCTTTTGTTATATTGTAAGCAAAACTACTTACGTGTAGACATAATGGTCGCAATAAGCAAACCAAATGTTAACATTATCTGTAACGCTTCGGCTACTGTCATGCTCCCACCTCCTTACGGAGGAACCGACCTGTCAGAATCTCTAGTGTTATTATAACAGCTATCCTATTTATTAACAATATGTTCACGAAAATAAAAAGACGGTCGTTTGACCGTCTTTTTTATTTTGCTCTTTTTACTTCAACTTTTCTACAACGCTCTGCAGTTTTTCCTGCCAGTCGGCGCAATAATCCGCACCGCCCTGCGCGCAGTCGCTCTTGCCGCCGCCACGGCCGCCAAAAGCTTCGTTGAGCAGCTTAATAACACTACGGCAATCGCCTGCAGTATCAGCCCCCAAAGCAACTGCGTAGCTGATGCGCTCAGGCTGCACTGCTACCAAAAGGCTCAGCGTGTTTTTCAAGGCAGTAACCTTCGGCAGAAAGGCTTTGATATCCTTGGCATCGTGACCTTCCATAGGCAAAGCCAAAACCTTTACTCCATCAGCATTCACCGGTGCAGCAGCATATGTTTCCTGTAGCTTTTCCTCTTCAATCTTCAGCAGCTTGCTCTTGGCAATGTCAAGCTGTGCCAGCAAATCATTTTTCTGCTTATTTACGGCAGCAGGTACCTGCTCAGGCTTTACGGAAAGACTTGCAGCGACGCTAAGTAATGTGCTGTTCTTGGCGTCCGCATCAAGCAGTGCTCTGCGGCCGCAGACAAACTCTACGCGGCAACCACCCTTGTGCTTTTCATGGCGGATAACCTTAACGCTACCCAGCATCCCCGTAAACGGCGGATGCGTACCGCAGCAGGTGCAGATATCGGCATCCTCAACTGAAACGATACGCAGCGTACCTGTCAGCTTGCTGTTGAACTTACGCATTTTATCCTTCAGCTTGACAGCCTCTGTGCTGTCCATATAGCTGATATGTACCGGGCGATTCTCCCAGATGATTTCATTCGTATATAATTCTGCCTGCAGCAGCTCCTCATCCGTCAGCTCCTTATCAAGGTCAATGAAAACATCATCCTCATTCATATGAAAGCCGATGTTGTTGGCCTTAAACAGCTTCCAGCAGGCGTAGGACAAAAGATGCTCGCCCAAATGCTGCTGCATTCTGTCCAGACGCACAGGCCAGTCCAGCACAGCCTCTGCCTCGGCGCCAACCTCCAACGGCTTGTCGCACTCATGGTAAATGTGACCATCCTTTTCACTTACATAGCTTACGACCGCATCAGCCAGCTTACCTCTGTCACTCAGCTGACCGCCGCCCTCCGGAAAGAAAACCGTCTGGTCCAGCTCAACCAGATATTTGCCATCCTTAGGCGTGCAGGCCGTAACCTTCGCCACGCACTGTTTGAGCAAAGAATTATTTTCAAAAAGCTTAATTGTCATTTTTTATTCCCCCTCATGAAATCTATCTGTCTCTAATAACCATTATTGTATCACTAAATCGACAAAGTGTGTTATAATCAATTGTACAAGTCCAAAAAAATTCTATTAAAGCGAATAAGGAGCAATAAATGTTTCAAAATTTACTCTTTGATTTAGACGGTACCCTGACAAATTCCGCCGAGGGTATCACCAAATGCGTACAATACGCCCTGCGCGCTCAAAATATTGAGGAGCCTGATTTGAAAAAGCTGGAGGTTTTCATCGGCCCGCCCCTGCGCGACAGCTTTATCAAATACTACGGCATGACCAGAGAAGAGGCTGAGGCCGGTGTAGAAAAATATCGTGAACGCTATACCGATATCGGCATCTGGGAAAACAAAGTTTATCCCGGTATCATGGAATTATTGGCTGACCTGCAGCAGGATGGCCGCCGCCTCGGCATGGCTACCGCCAAGCCGGAGGTTTTTGCGCTGAGAATTGCCGAACGCTTTGGCTTCAACCCCTATCTGGAAGATATCACCGGCTGCAGCCTGGACGGCAAAACCGATAAGAAAGCTTTAGTAGTTGCCGCCGCTCTGGAAAAATGGCAGCTCACTACGCCAGAAGCAAAAAATACTGTAGCACTTATCGGCGACCGCCGTGAAGACGTCCTCGCCGCTCACGCCAACGGCATCGCCTGCATCGGCGCAGGCTTCGGCTTCGGCAGCTACGAGGAACTGTCGGAGACAGGTGCCGATTACTATGTTTCTGATGTCCCAGCCTTAGCACGCTTCCTGCTGAGCAAAGCGTAAGAACAAATTTAACACTTACAGGTGATATATTATGCATATTTACGCAATAGGTGACCTGCATTTATCAGGCGAACCGGCAAGCAAGCCCATGGAGGTTTTCGGCGAGCATTGGCGCAACCATAAAGAAAAGGTTGCCGCTAATTGGCAAAACACCGTAACCGCACAGGACACCGTTATTGTCTGCGGTGATATTTCCTGGGCCATGACTTTGGAAGAAGCAGCACAGGATTTAGACTGGTTGGCACAGCTTCCCGGACGCAAGCTGCTGCTGCGCGGCAACCACGATTACTGGTGGAGCAGCCTGAGCAAAATGCAGCAGCGTTACGGCGCTCATTTTGAATTTCTGCAGAATGACTGCATTATGGTTGAGGATATCGCTGTCTGCGGCACCCGCGGCTGGCTGCTGCCTTCTGCCGAAAGCTTCAGCGAGGCCGACAGAAAAATTTACAATCGCGAAGGTATACGCCTAGAGCTTTCCCTGCAGCAGGCACATAAAATGCAGGCACAGCAGATAATTACGGCCTTTCACTATCCGCCGCTTTTTGCACGCACGTATCACACCTGCTTCACTAACCTGATGCTGCAGTACGGTGTACAGCACTGTGTCTACGGCCACATTCACGGTGAAAACCACATTCCCGTTTTTGAAGGATTGCGCGAAGGAATCAACTACAAGCTGGTTTCCTGCGATACGCAAGGATTCCGGCTTTACAAGGTAATATAACAGTGAAACTTCACTTATAAACAGACAGGCTCCCCTGAACGAATCGTTCAGGGGAGCTTTTTGCTGTTTCTTGGTGAAGTGAAGTATACTCGAACATTATATATTGACTATTTTTGTCAAAAGCCTATTGGGATTATGATCTGGAATATAGGCATACAGCACGTAAAGATTATAAATAATCAAAGCTGTAAATACTATAGCTATACTATAAACTTGCAGCCTATGCATAGTCACCTCACTGAGACCGGTAACAGATATTGTCTCCGTCACCTTATATTCTACCATCGAGGCCTTGCTCAAAAATATAAATTTCTGTTGCAAATTGCTATTAAGCAATAATCCATTTGCTGTTACACGTGCTGTTAAAGTCTCAGACTCGTTAATACTCTGTACTGCTGCTGCCAGCGCTCCGCGCAAATGCTCCAAGAATTGTTCGTCTGCCATAAATTTTTTATAAGCAAAAAGCTTTACGGCTATCTCAACAACATTTGTTTTTTTCTCTAGCTTCAAAAAAGGAAACTGTTGCTGAAGAGTATTAAGTATTTTATCTACAGTCTTTGATTCATCTGCAGTAATTTGTAAAAGCTGAGTATTCTGCTTACTGCATATTATAATCTCACCTGAAAGCGTTAATCGCTGACCTCCAACATAATCACGCAATCTTTGTAAATATTTATTGCTCATTTTCTATTCCTCTCTCTTCAGCAGTGCACCGCAACTTCCACAGAACTTTGTTCCAGGTACAATAGGCGCATGACAGCTAGGACATAACAGCTCTTTTGGTTGCACCTGATCAGTAGTACTTTCCGTTGACGATGCTTCAGAAACCATTCCATCCGTCAAATCACTACGACAAAATCTACATTTTGTTGCATCAGCACGAATTAACTCCTTACAGAACGGACACTCACGCATCTGTACAGTTTCCAAAACAGAACCGCAATACCTACATTTTACGGCACCTGACCTTATGCTTTCGCCACAATGCGGGCATTTTTTCATGCTTTCCTCAAGCATCTGTGGCCTAGCCTGAGAACCGGAATCCAACATCCCAACCTCTTGTTTTATGCTAGAAATTTCTTTTTCTACATGTTGGAAACGTTGATTCATCTGGACTTCATTAACAGCCATACGCTCCTTTATATCCTGCTGTTCCATGCCAACCTTGTTAACAGCCTCATCTTGAGATAAATCCTTGACTAAAGCCAAAATTATACCAGCAAGCAACGGACTAATAAATAAAGATGCAAGGCCCCATGCCAATCCACTACGCCCTTTTCTCTGGGCAAACATACCGACTGCTACACAAAATCCAAGTAAAATAAGAAATTCCATGATAAGCCCTCCAAAATTTAGCGGCGATTATTCTTTAAAATAAGCAAAATTATAAAACATAACAGCGGACTGAAGAAAGCCGCTGCAATACCCCAGCCTACACCGCTGCGACCGCGCTCTTGGGCAAAATAACCAATAGCGACTGCCAACGCCAGCCAAATCAAAGTACCACTGGTAATCACAAAAATCATCCTTTCTAGTTTACATAAAATTAAACAGCTCACTTAATCTGCATCACAAATATTATTTACACTTTTACTTCATATCATTCTTATAGAATAATACTATTTCAATACGTCTGTTTTTGGCTTTTGCAGCTGCATCAATATTTGCTTTTTCCAACTGTGATCTGTCATATTCTTGTCCTGCCTCGCGTCCAACAGGTTTATACTTGCCAAAAGAAGTTATAGACATCAAATATTTTGCGGGGTCTACAGCTACCTCTGTCTGCAAGAATTTGTATACTGCAATAGCTCTGTTAGCAGCTAAAGTAAGGTTATAGTCATCTGTATCTTCAATATCAGCATGACCTTGAATCTGTATTTCACTAATATTAGCAAGATTGTTCATAACAACAGGACCTACAACCTTCAATACATCATAACCTGCAGGCTTCAATTCACTTTTGCCGGAATCGAATAAAATTTTATCACTAAAAGTAATTGTCTGTCTATCAAGTTTATTGACAATTGTGATATCTGCCTTATTATCAAGCATCTTTTCAGATGTTTCTTCATTACTTTTATCGGAAATAACCAAAATTGAATAATTCTTTCCAATCTGACTTTCGATTTGGTTTTGAATCTTTTTCTGGCTCTCTCTTGCTTTATCCAGGTTTTCTGTACCAGCAGCAATCATCTTGGATACTACAAACAAGATAATCAATACAACAAGTACTAATGATAACATTAAATCAGTAAATGAAGGCCAAAAATTAAAGCCAAACTTATCCTTAAGCACTATGCTTCCCCCTTACTGACCTGCATTATCACCATTAAGCAATACCTGATTAACTCTGGTCTGTGCCTGCTCCAATTCACCAATGCGGCTAACCATAACACACTGAACTGCAATACTAATGGCAAGCAGAACAGCTACAGCTATCGGCATTACAGATTTTACAGTTTCTAACATGTCATCCTTTTTAGACTTCAATTGACCATTATCTGTTTGAATACCAGCATTGGATTTTAAGCAATGCAAGATTTCATCTAACGTTTCTTCCATTTTGTCTGTATTTGCATAACTACCTCTGCTAGACGCAAATAACTTCTGAGCATCTTCCTTGCTTAAGCCACCTTTAGCAGCAAACATCTGCTCCTGTGTCTTAACAATATCACCAAACGTTTTTTGAATCTCTACAGCAGCCGTATTTAGTGGATTATTGATTTTCTTTAATTGCTCATTGATTTGTTTTAAATTTACAGCCAATTGAGTAGACATGTCCTGCAACTGTTCATTTAGCGGCTTACCTACAGTCGTAATAATTCTCTCATCGCGTTCTGCCAGGTTATCAACAACATTTTGCATTCCATCTGTTGCTACAATCAGCTTATTATTTAACTCAACTTGATTATCTAAAGCATGCTGATCGTAAAGCTTTAATGTTTGCACAACCTCTCGCAATTGATTGTTCTGATATTCAAAGCTTTGCTTAACCTCAGCTGCCTGTTCCTGTAAAAGCTGTTTATTGCTAGCTTGAAATTGAGTAGTTTGCATAAGGGTATTGGTCATCCACTCCTGATAATGCTTATTATTATCAGTTAACTGCTGTGACAATGCAGCAATAGTTTCTTGCAATTCCTTAATTTTATTGCTACCATCATCAAAACGCTCTATAGATTGATTAAGAGCAACTGACATATCATTTAAAGCCTTAACCGTACCATTGGTAGCAGAAAGATTATCCAGAAGATCTTTAGCGCTATCGTTAATTGCATCCGCATTATTTATGGTATCCTTCAGGCGATGCATAGTGTTTTCACCCTTTTGAAAGTCTGTAGGATACAAAGCAGGCAGCCAAACCTTAATAGTATTAGTTGTCAGCTTATCAGTTAATTTATTGATACAACCCTCTTGGATAAAGAAGGTGTAACAAATTACAAATAAAATAGTAAAAAATACACCCCACATACTAGGTGCAAACGCACCGCGCAAATTGCCAAATAACTTGGATAATTCCTTAGCCGTATTATTTGCTTGAGCATTAATGATAAAGCTGTCACCATTAAAGGAGCCTATACTTAAACCTAAGCCAATCAAGGTGCCTAAAATACCAATAACCAAAAAGATGGAAATGCAGCTTTTAATCATATCTACATCGGTGCAAATTTTATCTATAGTATTCTTAACCAATAAATCTGCATCAAGACGACTGCTTTTGCGGCCAGCATCATAAATAGCTTTTAAATGTTCAAAAATGGGCATATTATTATCGGTTCTGCCATTGTTATCTTCAAACATTTTAAATGTTCCTTCATAGTCTACACTATTAAGTTTCAATGTGTTTTCCAAATACTCTACAGCAGCCCTATTGCCAAGCTCGTCTACTTTTTGCAAGTTATCATTAACACGCAGACGTAATTTTATGCATTTATATACTACGAAAGCAGCAACAAAAATAAGTGCTATTATTACTACACGCAGCAATGTTTCTTGCGGCCAAAATATATGCAAATAAAAATCCATTTATTTATCCCCCTTAAAATTCGAGTATACCTTTTTCACAAACTCTATATATATCGCCTTCTTTTTTGACGCAAGCTGGCTTAATTACCTTCGGTTTTGCAACAGTACCATTATAGTTTCTCAACTCAAAAAAGCTCATAATTGCAGCTTTTACCATAGTCATTTCTGTAAAGCCTAAGGTTTTAGCTGGCACTAAAAAATAATATTCCCCTTCCTTAACATGATCAGTATATTTACACACATCATAAGCATAATATCTAGGCTGTCCTTTTGTGTCTACTAAAATCACCTTATCTTTTTTCTCATAAGTTGACCATGAAGAATAATTTAGATTACCTAATTCTTCTGCGTATTCATCAGCTACACTTAATGGAATGTACAGGTACTTATGGTTATTAACCATAAAATTTTGATATGTAGGACTTAACTTCTCATGACTACTATCTGTATTATTAGATGAAATTTCTTGACTTTGTTTCCTTACAATAGCATTTTGGTTTTGCCAATCTCCCTTAGCATTCTTTTCATTGATGTTATTGTTTACAGCTAATTTTGTGTTCTCTTTTATAGTTTTTTGAATGCCTAATTTTTCTAAAACATCCTCTAGAATTTCTTTGTAACATACTTTTTCCAAAAGAATATCTATAAAAGCACTTTGATTTTTTATATTTTCTTCATCTTCTTTTTGCATTTTCCCTAAATAATCAATCATCTCTTGCCTGCGTTCCATAGGAACTTCAGCTTTATTGTTTAGGAATTCACGATACTTTTGATACTCTCTATCTTTAATTCTCGCAAAACTGTCTAAAGAGGATTTAATATCACAAAGTTTACCTTTATACTCTTCATAATCCAATTCTTTCACTTCCTTCTGCATAATGCACCTAAAGAAGGCCCAAAATAAATATTACTTTGGGCCTAAAATATTATCTAGAAAGTAATTCCAATGCCTGCTTCAATATAATAATAAACGGTGGTTCCAGATTAATTTCATTAACTTCCAATCTGGATTGCTGAACCAAAAACTCATTAGTCTGATCTTTAAGCTCATCAAATTCTGCCTCACCAAATTTAATAGCATATTCTCCGGTAAATCCCTTGCGTGCGATCAAAGCATTAAATCCCTTCAAGAAGCGTCTGAAGTTCGGTAAATCAGGATCTACAGTAATACCAGCTTTAACATCTTCCGTATTAATTATATTGCCATCATTTTCTTCACCATTAACCCAAATACGTTCTCCCGCAAGCAGGCATAATGCATTTTCCTTGTCTAATATATTAATATTATCTTCAGCAAAAGGATCAAAAAAGTCATCTACAGAATTACTGTTTTGATTATTAGACGAAGACGGGGTATCCCCTACAAGGCCATATGCAACTTCTTCTTTTGGGTTACTGCTCTGCTTAACATTAAATCTTACTTGTGAACTTTCAAGTCTTCCTTTAGTTGCAGCACCTGCTACCAAACAAGTAGTATAAATATCCTCAAATGTATGGTTCGCAGCATAATTACCTTGATCAACCCAATCAAGCAATTTAGAAGCGTTACCACCAACAAAGCAGTGCGGAAGCTGTTTCTTATTACTTAGATCAAAACATTGACCTACAATACTTCCTGCATAATAAAATATTCCACCTAAAGCAAACGCTATATTACGCAAAAAAAGTTTGACACTTCTACTTTCGCTTTTAGCTACTAAGCTATCCAATAAAATATTCTGATTGTATTTTAATAAAGCTTCCAACTCCATATTAAATTTATTTTGATTGCCTTCAGGAATATCATACAGCTTTTGAATAAACGCATTAAAATTAGCGTCAGTATTTTTAAACTGTAATAAAATCTCACGATTTTTAAACAGCTGCCTATTTAAAATATCCTGTCCTGCAAACATCAAAGAACATTGACCTACCGGTTTATCATTATTGGACCCCTGCCAAATTGCGATATCAGTAGAACCGCCACCTATATCAAAGCAAACCATACCTCTTTCAAAAGTTGCTTTCATTTTGTTCTTAAAGAACTCTGCCATTGAAACACTTTCAGTTTTAGCAATAGCTTCCTTTGGAGAAATATTTTGTGAAATGCCTTTACAGTTATCTAAAACAGAGTTCCAGATACCTTTCAACTTATTAACCTGAGCCTCACTAAATGCCTTAGGATAAGAATAATACCATTCTATTTCAGTTGCTCCAGCAGCAATCGCCTCAGCCATACACTGAACCGTCATCTGATATAAAAAGAATTTCATATAATCTATGCCCTGAGATGCCGTTTGAGCAGAATCCCATTTCATATCTCGACCTTGTACCAACTTGTTAATATTCTGGTCTTTACCAATGTTATCCATTCCATCCAAATAATAAATTACGCCTGGGAATACAGCCTGATTAATGTTTCCACTAAATGCACCTTCATTTGGCGTAAATAAAGTTCTAATAGAAATAGATTCGCCATTTGGCTGAGCTGCCGCAGTAAAGAAGTGCCTACGTAATTCAGGAGCAGTATCACTGTCAACTGCCGTCACATTATATAGCCTGTTTTGCAACTGAATCATATGTTGATTGCCATTCATAGCCATATAAGTAACGGTATTAGTGGTACCAAAGTCAACACCAATCTTGCAGGAATTCATCACTGTCATTTCTAATTTTTTAGGTTTTTGTAAAAGTATCAGACCAAGCTCAATTTCGCGTACCCCTGAAATTGTATTGATTTTATGCCAACAAACAAAACCTTCTGGAAAAACTTTTCCTTTACATATTTCTGCCTCAACACCATCAAAGTTTAATTTACGATTATCATAACTACCATCTTCCCATAATGGCTGCGCAGAAAAAGAACTCGGATTACCATTATTATCACAGAACGAATAATACGCCTGCCAAGTATCTTCATTGTTAGGAATAAAGTTAGGCCAAATTTGAATAATCGGAGCAGCTAAATCGTCAATGATATCTCTTTCCCATTCATTTAGTACTTGTTCATCATTATATTCTTTACTAATGGTTAGCACATTACCATTTTCATCAAATCCCTTCAGAGGTAAATCCAATTCTACTTTTATTCCTTTATCAGTAATATTACATCTGAAGTGCTGAACTAAATACTCTGGTGAAAGATAATCTAAAAGCTCCTTTTTAATTGGCATTAAAACATTCTTAGTAGAACCATAATTAATCTTGATATTTGTTAAAGCATTGGGAAAAACGTCATCTTGAGATTCAATTAAACAAATTTTTTCCGTAAAGAAATCTGTGCCCATACGAAGCTCTACATTATATTTAGATAAATCGATACCATTCAACTTATCTTTTTCATACAATCTCCCATCACAAGGCAATGCTGCATCTAAATTTACATTTCCTGCGACCATTATATCGCTAGCAGCTTTATTCCATTGTTGATACATATCTTTTGTCATTACCAACAAGTTTTTAGCAGCTTTACGACGCAAATTAATGAGCATTACATTGGATGCAGCCAAAAATTGAGCACCATCTATACTGCAGCGAATAGGCTTATCAAGTGCTTTGCAGAAACCTGTAATATTAAGACCAGAACCCAAAGCGTAATTAGAGGCCTTTTCCGTGACCTTCAAATCATCCTGAAAATCCTGTAATAACTTCATTAATTTATTAGCTTTATAATCATTCTCAGGCAAGCTATCCTTAATACCATCAAGCCATTTCTTTAGTAAGCATTTTTCTTGATTGCTAAGGCTAGATATTGGATCTTTAATGCCATTATATTCCCACCAAGATATACTTCTGTCTATCTGGTAATCCAAACTTACAGCTGGGCACAGTAACATCGTAGGCCAAACTATTGCTACAGATCTCTCCTGATACGAAATTAGCTGTATTTTATAACCATTGTCAACTGTTTCATCTTTATATTTCTCGCTTTTATATTCTTCTGGCAACATATTTGCCAAAACCTTCAAAAATACCGGAGCATCTTCAGCAAGTTTAGTAGTTTTGGGCAGAATAATACTATGGCATTTTACATCTTTAAAATTGCGCATTTCACGCAACGCTAATATTGCCAAAATACCTCGCCACTGTTCAAGGTATTGCTCATGTAAATGATGATTTTCATCAAATAATACCATCTCGTACATTGCTGGACGTGCCCATAAATCTGGAATAGAAGTAATGGTAGATTTATAATCTGTTGTAACTTTTAAATCTTTAACTAAATTAGGTAAAGTATTCTGAGAATCAGACTTCCATTCGCCTCTTTTGCTAAATGCAATCTTTTTCTCATCATTTAATCTTGGAAGTAAAGGTATCGATGACATAATCAGGTTCTCCTTTAATTTTTACAAATTTCATAAACAGCACACATTAAAATCTCTGAACCACCTGCGTTAATAGTTTTCAACTTGCCAGTATAATTGCACAAATCTTTCCAAAAAGCTCTATAGGTAAGCTTTTCCTTGCGTTCCTTGATTGGCAAAACGACTTGATAAATGTCTAAGTCTTTCTTTTCCCACAAGCCACTTTCCCAAAGCTGTTTATTAAGCAATTCAATCTTGCGTTTGTCATTAGCTAAAATAATCTGACGCCACCAATCAAAAAAGCTATCTGCATAATCACCTAAAGCATTAAAGGCGTCCATAATTTCACGATCATGATATACGTCAATCTTACCAGCCTTTTCAACTAAGTCTTTGTACCACGTCACATTTCTCTTTTCATTTTCTGATGCAGCACATTTAGCTAAATTAATCAGAATGCAGTTCTTATAAGCATACAAAAAGCGAATGTACGCTGCAAGCTTATCCTTTACATTACCATCTAAGCAAACATTAGGAATATCATCCCAGGTTACCTTATCAATAGTATCGGAATCATCTTCATCCCCACGAGCAATCATCGGTGTTGTAACCTCAGAGAAATCTGTTTTGTTAAAGAAATCAAAAGCAGCTAAGGCAGCATAAATCTCGATGAAATGTGCATCATTTTTCTGAGAGTTAGAGCCCAAGCTAAATTCTTTCATCTCTGTTAAATCATTATCACCGACCAAATAAATATTGTTAAACACATCACCTAGGAGGCCACTTTTATCATAATAATCTAATGCTGATTTAGTATTCAACATAAAATCAGCAACCTTAGCCTGCATCTGTTGTTCTTCTTCATTAGGCGCACTAGGAAATTGAAAATAAGGCAGTATCAAGGCACCACCAATTTTAGTGAGCGGTTTGCCATTTTCATCCTTTTTTAAATTGTTTTTAAGTATTTTGGCTATTGTAGGGAAGCCTGCTGCTCCCGTACCACCAAATACTGACGCAAATAAAAAGACTCTGGCATCCTTATCAGTATTAATCTGCTGCTCTAATTCTTTCCATTGCTCCGACTGCTCCGCAATCATTGCCTGACTCATAACAGCAGCACCAATAGCAGGATGTCCGCGGAATCCCTTATCCAAAGGAGTCTCACGTTCCTGTTTCGTAAACAAGGCATCGTAAAGCATGCCTAAATCCTTATATTTTTCCTTATTAACAAGACTTGTACGTTGAAAAACATCATCTATATTGACACATTTTTCTGGAACTGGCGTCCAAGGCGCACAAGTGGTAATTGCATTTTTTAAAATTCCAGTATCGCCAAAGCCTATTTTTTGCGCTTTAGCATACAAATCTGCTGCTTTTTGGGTTCTTTGCAAATTACCACAGCTTACATCAGCATCTACGTAAACAATTTTTACAGGTTGAGAATCCTTTAAAAGTCCTGCGCCGCACAAATGAATAAAAGCCTCTAAGCATTTGGCTCCAGTGCCACCAATACCAATCATATAGTAACTCATAACAAATCCTCCGTTTTATTTATGTATAACTTCACCCAGAGGCGGAATATACTTAACCTGCGGTGCACTAACAATCAAAGAAGAAAGATAGTACAAAAGCATAGGGAAGATAATTACAAATAAGCTAGCACAGCCACTTCCTTCTTGTGAAGCAGGAAGGAACAAAAAGTTTGCTGCAACACCAAAAACGAAAGAAACAATTAACAATCCATAATACTTTACAGAAATACCACTTTCACCCGCAAAGCCATCACCTATATAGAACCAGATTGCCGCACAAATAACGCCAAGAATGCCGCTAATGCCACCGCACATTCTAAAGCCTGCCAGCCATTCGTCTACCTCCATTCCTTCGACTGGTACAACACTGTCAGCCAAGCTAAAGTTGCCGTAGAAAAAGAACATTCCTAACCAAAAAATAATAAATAATACCAATGCTCCAACCAAAAATTTACCCCAATTCATTTTTTAACCTCTCCTTTAATAGTAAAATTTTATTTTAAAGCTTCCAAATAAATATATACATCATAGAAGCCCGGCTTATTCATCTCATAATTCAATGAAGCAACCATTTTGACAAAACTGTCTACATTTAATGTTTTACCGCCTATCGTCTGTAATTTTGCTGGATCTGCGGCGACATCATCGCCAAAATTCCATTCTTTAAAAGCAGAATTGCTTGCCAAATATTCTTCCTTTTCCGGTAAAACAGCTATATTTAAGCGATATTTGCCTTCTGCTTTTCTAATCCCCAAAGGATTAAACTTAAACAGCATATCTACATTAGCATCGGTTCCGCGCAATCCGGAATTTCCAGCCATAATCTCTACAAAATCCTTTGCGGGAATTTCTTCAAAAGCCGCTCCATTCTCTATTTTGCTACTTTTACCCATCAGCTTATCAATAAAACCAACTTCTTGCTTTTTACCCTGCTGTTGCTGCCATTTTTCAACCTTACAGGTAAAATTTTTATAACTCTCCGGGCAACTACCAATAACATCCTCTGCTATCATTGTCGCATTAAAGCCTGATTGTTTTTCATCAAGCTTCAAGCGATATTGTAGAATATCACTGTTGTTACCAAGCAGTGTGGAAATCTGCGCCATGCTCGCCAGCTTTTCTTTTTTGTTATTCTTTACTGTCTTACCAGACAAAAGCTTTACATTATTACCAATATTTTTAGAGAACATAGCTACCTTTAACAGTTTAGCGTCATTAAAACTTTTGCTATAGCTTTCAGTGAAGGCTCTTACATCTGCTTCCTTACCCATAACCAAAAGGTAAAAGGGCCTATATGAAGCTATGTCTTCCTTACTAGTGTAATTGAATGCTGCACCATTCTTGCCAATATCATAAATATTGCCATTAAATTGACTTTTTACACCTATTAAAGCCATACCTTTACTACTATCGGCAAAACAAGCTTTTTTTAAGGCAATAATCAAACTATCAATATCCTGATTTGTTTGAAATAAATCGGTAACCAAGATATTCAGCTTTTTCGGATCCATAGCTGCGATTACTGTCTGTAAGCTCGTATCATTTTCTTGGTAAAAACCTATATTATTAGATTGCAAAAATTGATCTCTGCTAAGATTCTGTAAGCTATCGCCAAATTTAACATATTGTACTTTTTCCTGCTTCCATGTACTGGTAACTGTGCGTTCAATTTTTTTCAAGCCATCGCTATACACTGTAGCAGACGGATAGTTGACGTAACCACTCATCGAATACGTTCCATCAATATAAACTGCTACATCGACAGAATCTGATTTTGCTTGTGTTACTTTTGTTGGTTTTTGAACGTTGCGATTATTAGATGAAGTTCCACTACCACAGCCGCTCAAAATACTGCTGATGATGATAAATATCAGCAACATCAATACTTTTTTCATTTTTAACACTCCATTCATCAAAATAGCTTTAAAAGAAAAAAACAGACTAATCATTTAACTGATTGTCTGTAAAATTTTAACCACATCCCCTCAAAAGATTTATATTTTTTTCGAATAAAATCTGTCCTGTTTAAGTTTCATGTTAATTTTTAACTTCTAACTTTTAATGTTAACTTAATTTAAGTATAACACCTTGTCCCCCCCCGTCAAGCAAAAGTGCATCGAGCACTTTTCCCTTGCAAGCCGTTAACACGGCTTGTTTCATACTCATACAATTCATGCAAAACTATTAGCATATTAAATGTTCTTTTATCTCTAATCATCTGCTGTTAATTTTTTCTCAGCATAATTATGAGTATTAGATAACATCATAGCATACTCATTTCTTTGTAGCTTTACTAAATGATAATTTCTAATATACCTTTGCATTAAAAATATTCATATTCTTACATTTGCTATATTCATTATATGTTATTCTCCATTGTAATATAATTCGAAAATAAATTAATAGCAATCTGTACTCAAAATATTTTTTGTAACAAAAC
>OHDV01000364.1_pt1 | contig 21766 bp, 16 predicted proteins | sample 1567041 | NCBI WGS metagenome assembly OHDV01 (sample SAMEA3879517, study PRJEB24766) | human gut metagenome | biome: human-associated habitat; feature: feces | place: USA | collected 1985/1987
TGTATCGCATGCTCCGGGAGTTCGTGGATTTTGCCAATGTATTCAACTAACTCTCCAGTTAGTTTGGTGTAAAAACTCTAGAAACAATGAATTCCGTACAAAAAAATTCCCAAATCCGGAATTTTTGTACGGAATTTCTTCATTTTGCACGCTCAGCGAAAATAACAGCTTTTTACATGGCAAAATCTCCTGTTTTTGTATTTTTTTAGAAAAAAATAGCGTTTTTAATACAAACAGAACTCCCCGCGTAACTCTCCATCAACTACGCTTGGCCGCATGTTCCAGCTAGAGGAAAAATGCCACATTCAGAACAATGCCCACTGCAGCATCCGCGGAGAAGATGCCTGCCAGCAGATCCCCCCAGAACATTTACGCATCCGATCTGGCATAGGCGTTTTTCATCTGCCCACTGAGTTCATACAGGACTTTATCCAGAGTATCGGCTGCCTCACACTGAAGCATCCCCGCAATCTTTTCGTTGGCCTCTTCCTGTATTTTTTTACGAGTTTTCTCATCGGTCTCCTGCTCCAGCAATGTATCGTAACGGTTCAGGAGCTCATGACTTTTCGCTGCCACCTTTTCCTGATAACGTTCGATATGGAACACGGATTTGCTATAAGAAGCATCGGCCATGGCTGCGATCATACGGCTCATCCAGTAGAAGTTCTGGGTGGAGACTTTTCCGGTGGTTCCGGACAGGTAGCCGGGTGTCGTATCTATGTCAGTGTAGAACGGAGCCAGTACATTAAATGCATTGGATGCAAACGCCAGCCACTGGATCGGCTCGCCCTCCTGGCGCATCTGGATCAGAGTCATGACATCATTACGGTTGATGCCAATGGAACGGTATGCTCCGCACATAGTTTTATCCCCATACGAAGCATACGGATCATAGGGGGTTCCCTGATAATGGGAAGACAGCACGTATTTTACGTCCTCCACTGTGATCTTCTTCTCAGGCACCATGCACCAGGGCAGATCATCCGAAAAAGGAGTGTAGTCCGCATCCGGACCATCCCAGACGAGTGTCCTGGGATTCAGAGTCCGCAGCATGTACCAGGCTCTTGCGGTATTGTATACATGGTCAGAATCGTCATGACTGCCAAAGGCATCTCTGGCAGAAAAGCTGCCGTCCTGTGACAGATCCAGATGATGCTTTTCGATAAACTCTTTCAGATCCGCAGAGCACATATGATTCTCCTGTGCGTTCAGGGCATCCTCCAGATCAAAAGCATCGATTCCGAACTGATTCGGCATCACCACATATGCTTCATCCGGCACTCTGCGGGCAATCCAGTGATGACCGCCGATCGTCTCCAGCCACCAGATCTCATTTTTATCGGAAAAAGCAATCCCGTTCATCTCATAGGTGCCGTATTTTTCCAACAGACTTCCCAGCCTCGTGACACCTTCTCTGGCACTATGAATATAAGGGAGCACCACAGATACAATGTCCTCCTCACCGATACCTCCGGGAATCTCTTCTGCACCGTCCTTCGCCGGAACATATTCCACCAACGGATCTGCTCCCAAGACTCTGGCATTGGAAGTGATGGTCTCTGTGGCAGTCATGCCCACACCTGCCGCATTGATACCGTGTGCCGCCCAGATACCTTCTCCCTCCAGCGCATTGGGCACTGCGGTATAACGCAAAGCCTCCTCGGGCAGATCGATCTCCACATGAGAAAGCACAGATTTATATTTTCTCGGCTGTTCTTCCGGATGCACCACCACAAATTTCTTCGGGGTAAACTGTCCGGAGGGGGAATCATCGTTCCGGGCGATCATGGTGGATCCGTCATAAGATGCTTTTTTTCCTACTAATATGGTTGTACATGGCATAATCATTACCTCCTGCTATTATGTTGCAAAAAATTTCCCGTGAGTAACAAAAATCTGTTTCCTGTCTGGAAGCTTACACCAGCTTCTGTCCATTCACCACAACATTCCGGATCGTCTCCGGTCTGCCCTGCAGAGGCTCAATCTTCGTAAACTGTCTGCAGCCGGTGACTTCGATATTTTCCATAGACAGATCTCTGAAATATGGGATGTCCTCCTCATTTTCCATGGCAATGGTCTCATTACGGTTCAGAGAATTCAGGACATAAGACATCGTAAGGATCACTGCCTCGCCCTTGATCTCGCTCATATGGATATTGCGGAGTGTGATGTTTTCCACCACGCCGCCGCGTCCCAACGCACTCTTCATGCGGACACCCACATCGGTTCCCACGAAAGTACAGTTCTCCACCAGAATATCTTTTACCCCACGTGACATCTCGCTGCCGATGACAAAACCACCATGGCCTTCATTCACCAGACAATCATGAATGTAGACATTGCTGCAGGGGCCTTCGATCCTGCGGGCAATGGCATTTTTGCCGGATTTCATGCAGATAGCATCGTCACCGGTCTCGAAGGTGCTGTGGTGAATGTGCACATTGGTGCAGGATTCCACATCGATGCCGTCACCATTCTGTGCAAAGTACGGATTACGGATCTTCACACCGTCCACAGTAAGGTCCTCGCAAAAATAGGGATGTATGTTCCATGCCGGAGAGTTCATAAACGTTGCGCCCTGTAACAATACCTTTTTACAATAACGCAGGCTGACCATTACCGGGCGGTAAAAATCATAATAAGGTGCCGCAGCAACCAGTGCCTCTTCGGTGGTTCCCTGGATGTTATGGCGATTGCCTTCCAGAATGGACTCAGTAGGCATCCAAATCTCAGTCTCTTTCGTCTCGATCACATAAGGACTGATCTGAAACAGCGCATCCCACTGTTTTGCTGTCATCTTGAATTTCTTGACCGGTCGCCATTTATCACCGCTTCCATCTATGATACCATCTCCGGTGATGGCGATATTTTCTGCATTTTCCGCTGTGATGGGAGACACGGTACGAATGCAGTCCTGCCCTTCATAACTGGTAATGCGCAGGGGATAATCCTCTTTTGATTTGATGAATTTTAACATAGCCTGACTGTCCAGGTGCAGATTGACATCACTTAACAGACGGATCGGAGCCACTGCCCAGATTCCTGCGGGAACTCTTACCATACCACCGCCCTGCTCCGACACTTCGCAGATCGCGCGGTTAATGGCCTCCGCATTGTGTCTGCCGGTCTCGATCTGCAAATCGCCGCTCTTCGCGCCGTATTCTGCTATGGACACCTCCCGGTCCGGGAACTCGGGAAGTTCTACTTTATAATTCTGATTATACATGGTTATTGTTTTCTCCTTTGAATATTTTCATGGATACTTTCACATTTTCTACGTTTCTGATTCTAGCGTGTTCCGTTTCGGACTTCCACCCGATTTTTGCGTTTTTCCGAAGGGTTCTACTGCTTATTTGTGCCCTTCCGCGCAGATCCAGTCCTCGCCGTCTTTTAAGTGAATCCGTACCTCTTCAAATCCTGCATTTTCCAGCAGTTCCCGGAATTCTTCCGGTGTGGGATTAAACAGATGGAATCTTTGAATGTTTTCCCGCACCTGTTCCGGCAGATCCTCCTTCTGGTAAATGTCGGCCACCAGTAAAAAGGTTCCCTGCTCCTTCAATACCCGGTAGACTTCTTTCAGATTCTCCGCGGGATCCGGCCAGAAATAAAAGCTTTCCACCGTAATGATCTTGTCAAAAGCATTGTCCGCAAAGGGCAGTTTTTCCACTGAGGCTTCCACGAGATCCATTTTTCCCTGCTGCAGTGCTTCTGCATTGGTTTTTCCGGAAAGTTCCAGTGAAGTGGCGGAATAATCCACTCCGGTCAGATGTCCGTCACGCACCTCTTCACTCATGCGTTTCAGAGTTGCTCCTCCACCGCAGCCGATGTCCAGAATCCGGTCATTCTCCCGGATCTTCCAGTGTTCCAGCGCCCAGCCGGTCACTGCGTAGTGGCTTTCGTTCATGCGGCGCAGCATCTTCTCCCCATCCTCCCCGACCGGTTTCCCGGGGTTGCCGGAAATAGTGATCGCCTGCTGGGTGCGTTCGTTGGTGGTTAGGTTTATGGTATTATTTTCTGTTTTTTCAGTCATGATCTTTATTCCTTCTTCCAGCCGCTTTCTTTTTGGATCTTTGCGGTTTTCTTTGCAATTTTTACTATCTCTATTATAATAGTAACTGTTTATAATCATGTAAAGGGCAATCCCGTTATTGAGAATATCTCTGAATAAGGGATTTGGCAAAACACCCGATACAAAGTACAATCTGCGAAAGCATACGCCGGAAATGCAGTGGAACGCTTGCAGGTTACGGAAAGGCATACATTTTTTATGAAATATTATCTTGCCCCCATGGAGGGACTGACCACTTATAATTTCCGCACTAACTGGAACCGCTGTTACGGCGGCATGGACAAATATTTTACCCCTTTTATCTCCAATCGGCACATGAACAGCAGAGAACGCAACGATGTGCTGCCGGAGCATAACGAGGGCATGTATACGGTGCCGCAGATTCTGACCAATAAGGCGGAGGAATTCCTGTCGCTGGCAGAACAGCTGGCCGGATATAGCTACCACGAGGTCAATCTGAATCTGGGCTGTCCTTCCGGGACGGTGGTGGCAAGAAACCGTGGTGCCGGCTTCTTAGGCACGCCCCGGGAACTGGAGGATTTTCTGGACGAGATCTTCGAAAAATGTCCACTGGAAATCTCCATCAAGACCCGCATCGGCATGGACTACATGGATGAATGGGCTCCACTGCTTAAAATATATCAAAAATTCCCCATGAAGGAACTGATCATTCACCCCAGACTGCAAAAGGAAGGTTACAAGGGGACACCCCATCTGGAAGCTTTCGCAGAGGCGGTGGAAGCCCTGCAATGTCCGCTGTGCTATAACGGGGATATTACCTCTCCGGAGTCGCTAACGCAGATTCTTACGAAGCTTCCCCGTATCGATACGGTCATGATCGGCCGAGGAATTTTGCAGAATCCGGGATTATTGCAGGAATTGAAGGCTGCCTCCACGGAGAGTGTTGCGCTGCCGTCTTGTGAAGAGCGGCTGGCTGTCCTGAAGGAATTCCACACTTCCCTCCTGACCGGTTATCAGGAGATCATGTCCGGCGATACCAATACGCTCTATAAGATGAAGGATCTCTGGACTTTCTTAAGCCACAGCTTCGAATCTCCGGACAAATACGTAAAAAAGATCCGCAAAGCCACAGATGCCAGCGACTATAAGCTGGCCGTCAATGCGTTATTCCGGGAGTGCGCATTGAAGTCGGAGAATTCTTGATTCTGACATCATCCCATACCTTTATTCCCCGGTGTCGAACTGTTCTCCTTCGTTGGCGTCTTCCATGACGACCTCCGGCTCCGGGATGCCTGCATTTTCCACATAGCTGAAATGAATGACCGCCTGTGGCCAGTTGAGACTGATCCGGGCGGTCTTCTGCCGCTCCTCGCCTGCCTTGCGGATCAGTTCCAACAGTTCCTGCAGGACTTCTCTGGTCAGATAGCCTCCCAGCCACTGGAACGTCATGGCCCGGCCTTTTTTCGCCATCTGCTGTGCTCTTTTATATACTTCTTCCGTTTTCGTAAAGGAAAGTTTTTTCTCCTTGTAATAAAAATGATCGTTGTCCGGACAGCCGGGTGCCGGGGCGATCAACGGTTCATGATCCCGGAACACTGCTTTATCTCCCAGATTGAAATAGTCGTAGCGGATCTCTCCGGGTGCTTCCGCATTGCCCTGATGTTTTCCCAATGTATTGTCAAATGTGGCATCCAGATGGTAATACTGCCCGCCGATCCGCACAATATTCCAAGTGTGACGGTACTTGATCCCTTTCTCCGGATTGTTGCCGCAGATAGCGATTACACACCACACACCCAGCGCATCACAAAGCACCTTCACCGATTTGGCAATGCCCTCGCAGACACCCACGCCCTGTCCCAGCGGTCCGATAATCTCATGGGAATAGGGCTTTTTCAACTTATCGTAGGTGATATTTTCGCAGATAAAGTCGTGAATGTACTTCTCTTTTTCCCACTCTGTGAACTTTGCGGCAGGTCTTGCCAGCTTTTCCACCCGGGACTGCATGGCTTTCTGATGTTCTCTGATCTTATTTTTCTCAAACAGATACTCCGGCACGAAGATGATGTTGGGGGAGTCCTGATAATATCTATACCGATAACTCACCACCCAGAAGATCTCCGGATGATCCAGCCGCAGTCGGAAAAATACGTCATACAATTCTTCCGCCGGGATCCGCGGCAGCTGGATCTCGTCTGCCAGCGCCAGCACTCCCTGCTGCATAGCGTGATAGGCGGCCTGCTGGGGCTTGTTCATTTTCTGATAGTAATATGGTTCCATGGTAGTTTCCTATCTATTGTTTTCATCTGTCTTATTTTTACATTTTAACAGAAGGTTTTTCTTTTGGGTGGATGTTTTTGATATTTTTAAAACTATTTTTAAAAAAATTTATTTCTTATGCAACTTTTCTGAAGACTGTACAGTCTAATCATCAGAGACCTGTAAAAAATGGTTTTATTACGAAAGGAGTTTTATTATGAAAAACAAATTTATCTGTGCACTTTTAACCACTGTTATGGTATTATCTTTTGCTGCCTGCGGCAATGAGGGAAACGGAGCTGCTGCCTCTGCGGAAAGCACCGTAGCTTCCGAAAGCCAGGTAACAGAAAGCAATACAGAAGCCAATACTGAAACCGTATCCACCGAAAGCACCTCTACGGCGGAAGGAGCCTATGAAGACAACTTTGCAGTTCCCACAGAGGATGCTACCGCTTTCGCTAAAAAGATCCAGGATGCCGTAGCCGCTGAAGATCTGGATGCTCTTGCTGATCTGGTCAATTATCCGGTCTATGTTGCTCTGGGCGATGGCAGTGTGATCGAAACCAGGGAAGATCTGATTGCCTTAGGTGCAGACAAAATCTTCACCCCTGAACTGAAAGACTCTATGGCTAATGCTGATCTGTCCGAATTAAGCCCCAGCATGGCAGGCTTCACCCTCTACAGCACCGGTGACGGTCCTAACATCACCTTCAATGTCCAGAACGGAGTACTCGGCATCAGCGGTATCAATTACTAATCATTCTCGTACAAATCGGGGGAGCCTTTCATCAGGCTCCCCTTACTCGTGTCGAAACTACTGTTGTCAACGGTACCATAGTGATGTCTATGTTCCCGTCTGTCTTACGCATGATCAGCGTGGCTCCACGCTGGATATATTGCTTCGCGATGCCGGAATATCCCAGATAATCAATGGACATTCCGTAAGTCATACGGATACCTTTATAGGTCAGTGACAACGTATTCAGATGATCGTGTCCACAGAAGATCCATTTCAGCCAGCCGTTATCCACCGCTTTTTCGAAAAAATGAGGTGGTCGGTTCGATATTCCGAAATACTCATCCTTTTCTCCGATACTACCGTGTTCATAACTCACACTGTGATCGCCTAGTTTCATCTTCTCGTAGGCTTCCTTGAACTCCGCGGGCGGCATGTGGAAAAATGCCATAGCCGGTACTTTTCTCTCGTTCAATTTCTCCATACACCAGTCCGTCTGATCCTCATGGATGCAGTCGAAACCGCTGAAAAACCAGCCGTCGCCGTACATGTTAGAGTCCAGGTGGATGAGTGGCAGGAGAATTCTGCCTTCTCCATCGATCAGATCTAGTACAAAATTTCCGACGCCTGCAATGGGGTTTTGAGGACTATGCTCATATCTTCCTTTGGTAAAAACAGCGTATTTTCCCGTTGCAAAAATCTCCGCCAGCTGCTCTTTATTGCATGCAGCCCCCATCTCACAGTCATGATTGCCGAAGACAAACGTATAGGGAATCTGAAAACCATCCAGAAATGCCAGCAGTTTTTCTGCCTGCTTTCGGTTGTTCATGGTACCGCTTTTCGGGAAAAACGGGAAAACAGAATCTCCGGTCAGGACGATCAGATCCGGTCCCGTCCGGCGGATCAGCTCCGTCACCGCTGCCAGCGCCAGTCTGTCCTTTTTCCCGGAAAACATGCCGAAACCAAGGTGCAGATCCGTCAGCTGCAATATTTTATAATCTCTGTCCGTCGGGATACGAAGGGAAAAAGTCTCTTCGTCCCGAATTTGAAAATTTTGAGAGGTATACATAGGAATCTCTTTTCTGTCACTTAATCTGTTTCACTATTGTATTTGAGTTTTTTTGAAATCAGCTCAATGTGATCAACGCACCGATTGCAGACAGCAGCGTAGACAGCACCATCAGCACCTGAAACGGCACTGTGCCGATCACTCCGCAGATAGGACTGCTGCCGGCTTTTTTCCTGGACTTTCCATAGGTCAGCACCAGCATGATGCTCACCAGTACCACAACGCCACTCATGATCCGGGTCAGAACGATAAAGCTGTTCACGCCAAACACAGCAAACAGGATGCAGGGGACTGTGGCGATCAGCCAGCTGATGCGGTTGCCGCTGCCGATCTGCTCATGAACCACATCGCGGAGGGCGAGAGTATTGCTCCAGAACGTGGTAAGTAACGCAAACAGGGAAAATACGCCTGCCAGGATCATTGCCCAGGTACCGATGCTCTCTCCCAACTGCATGTATGCCAGTTCTTTTTCCAGCGCTCCCTTGGTTCCCAGGAGAACCGTGCCCGTTACGATCAGGACAAACACTGAGGAAAGCCCAAAACCGATGAAAATGGAACGACGGATCTGTTTCGCGTTGCCATCCAAGCCTTTCACCACCTGGATCACTGCCTGATTGGCCGAAGTGGCAAATACCACCATGCTGTACAGCGCCAACAGATTATTCCAGTGGAACTGTGCCCGTTGCAAAGAATTCAGCGGATGCATAAATGTGCCTACCGTCATCACTGCCACAATGCCCATGAGGACAATGACTGCGTACTTCTGCGCGATGCCCACGGCTTTCATGCCGATAAACACCACAGCTCCGGCGATCACATAGTACAAAACCTGCGCCGCCACGAAAGGCATTCCGAACCAGTTCACAAAAATCTGTGCTCCGCCGTTGATATTGCCGCTGACACCGATCATAATTGCCAGTCCATAGACAATAAATACACTCCAGCTGAATATCTGCTTCATTTTCCCATGAAACAGCTCTCCTTCAAAGCTTTTCACCAGCTGGACACCACCGTTATTGTAAGACAGCTCGGCAATGATCAGGTGCAGGATCACGTTCACACAATAAGCGATCAATACCATCCACACGACATCCAGCATGCTGTTCTTCGTGGCAAGATACGGAACGGCGATGATGCCGGTGCCAATGCTGTTGCCGACGATCATGCTGATGGCTTCAAAGGTCGTGAGATGGGCTTCGGATTGGATAGGTTGGGACATAGGGGGACCTCCTTTGTATAAAAACACTACTTTAATATGCAGTATAATTCTTTCGATATTCATCCGTGTCTACCCGGATAGGTACAAAAAAATCTGTTGCTAAATGGGGAATGTCTCTCTGCGAGATTACTTCTATTCCTTCGGCTCCGGTAGCATCCCCTTGATCTTCACGCCACTCAGATCCACATCCAGCACGATCTTCACCATCCAAAAGAACAGCAACAGTACCAGCATCGGGATCACGCAGGAAGTAATGATCATCACGGCAACCGCCTCGATAAAGTGATTCAGGGAATTCTCCACCCTCTGTACCAGATCTTCGGTAGAAATCGTCACATTTTCCACGACATTTGCCACCGAATCTTTAGCGCCGGAAATGGCATCTTTTGCCCAGTCGAAAATGTTTGAGACAGAACCGGAGTTATTGTTTTCCTTCTCCTGCACATTACCTGTAACAGTTCCAGAAGCTTCTGTTGTTCCGTTTCCGGTTGTTTCCGTCGCATTAGTTTCATCCACCACGCCACTGTTTTCCAGTATGTTCTGTGTGTTCTTGGCATCTTCAATGGTTGCTTCGATCTGGGCCTGATAGGTGTCACCGATGAGGTCGGAGATCTTCACACTGGCGGGAACCACGAAGGAGATCGCCAAGCCAAACACCGCCAGTTTTGCTGCCAGTTTTCGCACGGTGGCATTTGCAAAAATCAGGTTGAGTATCCATAAGCCACAGGCAATCGGAATCAGGTAGGTAAATGCCACATAACCGGTGATGGTCACAAGATATTTTTCGAGATAAATGGCGCAAAGCACCACCAACAGATATCCGCTGACATCTGCCATTTTCTCCGCGATGGGTGTTGCCGTGTCGCCCGGAAGCAAGGTGATCAGCGCCGAAGTCACTGTGGACGCCGCCGTCAGCTCCATGACGGTTTGTTTTTTCTCATCCAGAGAGGCAATGGTCTTCTGATGATTCTCCGGTGCGGAGACGTATTTTCCAATGACCGTTACCGATAAAATGGCGGCCAGTAATAATACTACTGCTGTGATACATTTTGTACGATCAAAATTTACTTTCATGCTCGCTCACTCCTTTATTCTTCCATATATTTTTTCACAAATCAGCGTAAGTATTAACGGTTACATTATTTTACAGTCCTGATAATGTTCTCATTACCAGATCTACATCTTTATTTTCCAATTCCTGAATAATATGTAGATATGTTTTCTGCGTAGTTGTCATACTTGCATGTCCCAGTCTTCTGGCTACACTGGCAATGGATACACCCGCAAATAAAAGTAGCGACGCATGCGTATGACGAAGACCATGAATAGAGATTACCGAGATTCCACACTCTTTACAGTGTCTGGCAAGTACATCATTTACTGTGGAATTATATATTTTTTCCTCTCCTACAAAAATAGGTTTATCCTCCGGTAAATTTTTAACCAGTTCTGAAAATTTCACTACTATTTGCCAGTCTATCTGTATTTTTCTTACGGATGATTTATTTTTAGTGGGCAGGAATCCTCCGTCCCCTTTATAATCCCATGTCTTACTTACAGATAATGTCTGCCTCGCAAAATCGAAATCCGCCGGTGTAATCGCCAGGGCTTCCGAAAATCGCATACCCGTTTTTGATACGAGAAGAATAAACCAATCCCAATTTGGATTCTCCTTTATATCAAGATGTGCAATCAAAGTATGAAGTTCAAACTGGTTCAAATACTTGATTTTCTTTACTTTTGGTGTCTTTCCCTTGATGATTGCCTTTCTGGTAGGATCCCTTTCAATTAATCCCTCATCTACTGCATCAAGAATTGCCCCCTTCAGTTGATGATGAAAATCCAGGGTTGTTTGCCTCTCATGCTCTTTTGCATAATCATTTAAAAGCTGTTGATAGGCATTTCTTGTTAATTCTGATACTTTCAACTCCGGAACAAGCTTCTCCACCCACTTATGTGTCATCTGATATTTTGCCAAAGTTGCTTCCCTGATGGCATCTCTTTTGTACACTTCAATCCATTGTTTATAATATTCGCAAAACAGTTCTGTACTGTTCATATCATTAAGCATAAGCTTCCTCCATTTCTTGTACTACTTACGCTGATATGAACAGTACAGAATATTAATTGTTTAGTAAGGGGTTTACCTCCTCGTCCAAAGTCTTTTTTAAGTCTGCGATTAACATTGTATAATATTTAAACTTAGGAATTGCCTGCTCCTGCGTAGCCTTATAACTAGGGAAATCAGCCGTTATCTTAATAGCATTCTCATTTGGAATTTCTCCATTGCGATAATGCGTTGCCGCATACATAACATCATCTTTTGAAGCACACCATGTAATACAAAATTCAGATACTACTTTTTCTATACAGTTGTGCTTCATATTCTCTATGACATTACGAATAGACTTTCCCTTATATCTGTCTTCATCCACTTCAATATCACATACCAAGTCAGACATAAGTGCTGCTACCTTAGGATTCTCTTTGCTCAAATCCCCTATATATTGCTTCACTTCCTCAATTTGTTTCTGACGCTGTTCAGGCGCAACTTCTTCATCGTCACTGGGTGTTACAATGTTCTGAATCAAATTAATAATGTACTCATAGTCAATCTTGGTATGACTGTATGCCATAAGCTCATAATCCATATTAATCGTAGGTTCTTCGTCACCACCTTGAGGATCATCAGGCTTCGGCTGTACCTCTTCTTTTACGTTCAAATAATGTGCCACATAATCTTCATATTCGTCTTGTGTTATACCATATTCTTCTAACATGCTGTCATCATACTGTGTAAAGGATTTCAACTGTGCAAACAGCTTGTCAAAATTCTGGAACATCTTTATAAATACAATCTTTTCTTTCCTTGACATTCCGGGAATCTCTTCCGGAGTCTCTGCCGAAACTCTAAGTGCCTTCAATGCTTTACGAAATGCCGGTTCTATTTCATCCCACTCCGCCACTAATGCCGATTCCGTACTTCCTGCAGAATAGAGTTTTACTGCATTATCTACACTTTCCTTAAACAGCTTTGGTGCCTGAAATGTAACAATTTGACCATACGTCTTATTTTTATCATAGATACGATTGGTTCTGGAAAAAGCCTGAATCAAATCATGTGGGCCCATAGGCTGCCTATCAATAAATATAGTAGACATACAAGGTGCATCAAAACCTGTTAATAATCTGTCTACAACAATTACCAGATCCAATTGTTCATTTCTACTCTGAAATTTTGGATCCTTTCTTGCCAAGCGCTTATTTAAATTTCCATTATAACCTTGTATTTGAGCAAGTTCGTATTTCGTACCAAACATTTCATTATAATCATCTAAAGATTCCTGCATTTTCTGCTGGTTCACATGAGAACCTTCTTCATTTTCCGTAATGGAATACGTTATTGCAAATTTAGGAAAATCCGGCAAAACCTGCTTTATTCTTTCATCAATCTGTAATTCTGTTTCTCCATTTTTTACCCTTTTGAGCAAATCATAATATTTCTGAGCCATCTGAATGGAACTGGTTGTTAATAGTCCTTCATATGTTTTTCCTTTTCCATTTTGGAATCCTAATTTGTGATATGATTTATTTAAAATCACATCCAATACACTGAGCATATGTGCTTCACTTTCATATACACTACTATCAGTCTCATCTGCCATATTTTTCGGTCCATTATGCTCTACCTGAAATCCCAGTACTGCGTTATCATGGATTGCATTCTGAATCGTATATTTATGTAACTGTTTTCCATATAATTCTTCAGTGGTACGTGGCAAATCTCCCATTTGAGGATATGCATTTTCTGCGAATCTTGGTGTCCCGGTAAATCCATACCATAATGAATTTCTAAAAAATCTTTCTAACTCTCTTTTCGTTCCAGGCGTCACCGCTCTGTGACACTCATCTACAACAAATGCAATTTTAAGATTTTTTATTTTATTATACTCTGATGTGCCTTCCCCCAATTTTTTCGTAATAAGTCTCTGTAATTTTTGAATTGTTGTCACAATTACCTGACGATCATCTGATTTTAATTTTCTTTTCAGATCGAAAACATTGTCCGTTTCATCCACATCAATAATGTCATTATTCGCATATGCCTGAAATGCCATTGTGGTCTGTGTATCTAAATCTTTTCGATCAATCAGGAAAATAGTTTTATCAATCGTTGGAATATCCATCAACAAATTTCTGGTTGCTTTATAAGACGTCAAAGTTTTTCCCGAGCCTGTTGTATGCCATACATAACCGGACTGTCCTGTTTTGGATGCATCACGAATAGCCTCTATTGCGTGTATCTGATAGGGGCGGAGCAAAATCAGTCGCTTGGCATCTTCATCCAAGACTGTATATCTTGCTATCATCTCATGTGCTTCCGGGATTCGGAGTACACTCTTGGCAAAATCAAGATAATCTGAAACAGGATTATTCTCTCTATCCAGCCATCCACTAATAAATTTAGGATTCAGATCTGCATCACTTGCTGCGGAGAAATATCTCGTATCCACGCCGTTGCTGATAACAAACATTTGCACTGCTGAAAAAATACCTGTAAATTTACCTTCACCAATGTACTTTTTGATCTGCCAAAATCCATCCATGTAAGAGTGTTGCTTGTTCTTTAGTTCTATATGTATCAGAGGCAGACCATTGATCATAAGGGTGACATCAAATCTTCTGTTTTGTCTGCTATCCTCATCAGCTAATGCTCTATACTGATTAATAACCTCATAAACACTACTACCGCCAGCAATATGCTCATGATTCATTACAACCAAATGGAGTCTCTCCGTATCTCGCTGTACATGGACCATAACCTTTCCATTTTCACCAACCAGCCATTCTCCTGCTTTATAGAATGAAGAAAACTGTAACTGATTTTTCACCTGTTCAAATTCAGAATCAGACAAATGTTCTCCATTTAATCTCTCTTTATTATTCTGCTCCAGAATATATTTAAAATTATTCCAGAGATCTTCCTCAGTTTTTAAATCATTCCGGTAAATCCATTGTGAATCCCCATAAATCAACTGTTCAATAAGTTTTTGTTCTATTACTGCTTCTAATTCCGCCATAGTAGCCTCCCAACACAATTAACTTGGATTTTTCAACGTGTACTTTTACCACATATGTCTTATCTGATGCCTTAATTTGTATAGGCAATTTCTATTTTAGTATACCATATCTTACTACTTTTTTGTTTATTCTATATTTTAATTTGGTTTACGATTGTTTACATCGTTTTATGGTGATTTTAATATATAAATGTACTTGCGATGGTGAAGAGTGATGAGCCTTTCTAGCTCCTCAAAATACTTTCCAATTTTCTTCTGTTCCTCAATATCTTGTGGTATCGTCAGCTCCGTCTCAAAGAAATCTGCTGGTGCAATATTCAAAAGTCCATGATTTCTCGCTCCTTCTGCTGCAATTTCATGAATACCTTTATGCCATAAATTTGTACTGTAGTACGATACCAGGAAATCAGAATCTACAGGATTATTTTTTTTTATTCCAAATACAATATAAAGTGTTGATAATACACCATTTTCATAACGATCCAACCTTTTAACAGCTCCCCACGGAGCATCTGTTGAAGTGCTTTTATTATATGCGAACTCTCCATTTTCAATCAGATAATAACCACTGACATCTTTACTTGCTACCCTCTTATCAAAGAATTCATTCTGATCAATTAGTCCATATTGAGCCGATATTGTAAGCGGTAACTCGGAGACTAAATCTTGATTTTTCCTTGTTACACGATCGACCAAATCCTCCAACTTACGCTGTTCCCAAACAGACCCTGTTTATTTGAGTATAATGAAAACAGCATTTGTTTTTTTGATATATTATATTCTAATTATAGTCTACAAAAATCAAATGATCTTTATTTATAATTTTGAGGCTTACGATGTGTATCATCGCAAGCCCCAAATTATACTATTCCTAAAATTATTTTTTCTACTAAATGACTGCTTATAAAATTTTACAATATTTTTTCTTTTTTTACTTATACAAACATATTCTGAAGCATAAATTTCTTCATACTTTGTAATTGTTCACACTTATGCTGGTGAAGAGTGATGAGGTTGTCGAGCTTCTTGTAATAAGCTCCGATTTTCTCTTCTTCCCTAATATCTTTAGGAAAACAAATATCATATGATGATAACTGAGGAACTGTTAACTGAGGAACTCCAGTTGATTCAACAACAACATTCTGATTGTTTATTGCATTTTCCAAAAAGTAGCAATCATGATTAGAACGAATAGCAAGGAGTCTCACAACTGGCGTAAAATCAGTCATTCTGGCCTGTGCATGCCCCACTTCACCACGACCTGTCACCGTAACTGCTGGTGCTTTTACTCTATAATAATCATTATAATATCCGACAATTCCATCGTTAGTTAACGCATTTGCATAAATTGGGTATGTGCCGTCATCAACTACTTTTTCTTTATCAATATCTCCACCAGCCAATATCTCGATTGCTATCTCTCCCAACTTACGCTGTTCCCAAGCATCAGTAAAACCTGCAAATCGAATTTCTGGAACGGTCTGTCCATTTTGTGGAAACATTTTTTGTAACATATATTTTTTTAGTTTTTTTGTTTCTTCACACTTTCGCTGGTGAAGAGTGATGAACATATCAATCTTCCGAAAATACCCTGCTATGCAGTCTTGTTCCTGCGTTTTAGGCAGTAATAATGATATACCCATAAAATCGTCATATCCAATATTTAAGAGTCCATCCATTCTTGCACCAGAAGAAATTAACTTTCCTAATTCCCTATCAGGTAGCTTTGTTGCAAAATAGTATTCTACAAAATTTGCATTGCCCTTCTCTACTTTGAAGCTATGGTAAACCCTTGGTACAAGCGCTTCTTCATATGTTTGAAGTGAAAACACTGTTCCATATTTTGCAAGTTTTGAATTGCCATGATTGTATGATAATTCTCCCCTTTTGAGCAACGTATAATTCTTTTGTTCTTTTCCAGCTATATTACCTGAAAACCTATCCTCCTGGTTCATCCATCCATTTCCAGCAGATATTGTTAATGTTGGAAGTTCCATTCTCCCATCATTCCCCTGTACTCTTGAACATATATCTCCCAACTTACGCTGTTCCCAATCGTTATATAATAGTTTGGGTAAAACACGACACTTACACTGGTGAAGAGTGATGAAGTGATCGAGGTTGGTGAAATAATCTCCAATTTTCTTCTGTTCCTCTTTTTTGACTGGTGCGAAATAAGTCAAATTTTTCAATTCTGTTTCGGTCATTGTTGGAACAGCTCCACCAATTTTTACAGCAGCTACTTGTTTCATAATGCCATGTGTAATAAGAACGTTTGACATGAAAATTTCTGAATCTTTTTCTACGCGCACTACAACAATCTGCGGATTAATAGATGCATCCTCTTTAAGTCCAGTAACCAAGGCACTTTTTCCCAGTGTTGATCCTGTTTTTACAAAAAGAATATCTCCATTAGCAATTTTTATTTCCGGTGATTCATCGTACTTTTCACGAGTGATATATGTATTCTTACACTCCATGGTTAATTTGTTATTTACGATATTAGTAGGACTAAAAGTTAAAACTCCGCCTGCCTCTTTTGTGACTATATCCCTTTCTGTATATCCTCTGAATCCAATTCTTCCATTAAGCTTGCAGGTCTCTCCCAACTTACGCTGTTCCCAATCGTCTGTGTATCCTTTAAATCTAATTTTAGGTTTTGCCATGTCCATCACCCCTCCATCTTTCTAATTAACTCATTCAAAGCAAACATGACATCTTCATCCGGTGACGTCAATTCTTTCATAAGTAATAAAAAGTCTCCTTGTGCCTGTTCCAGTTCCTTATCCGTGTTTGTCATACTTACCAAAAGTTCATTTAAATCAATCTCTTCTTCCTTCTCAAAATTATCTACATATCGAGGAATATTCAAATTGAAATCATTTCGTTCAATGTCTTCAAAACTTGCAAGGTATGCTTCTTTATCTACCGTTACTCTTTCGTTATAAAGTTTCATAACTGAATCAATATGTCCATCAGTCATGGCATTCTGTTTTTTACCTTTTTCAAACTTTTGTGAAGCGTCAATGAAGAGAACATCTCGACCTTCTCTGTGTTTTTTCAAAACTACAATACATGTAGGAATCGATGTATTGTAGAAAAGGTTTGCCGGCAATCCAATAACTGCATAAATATTACCGGAGCGAAGTAATTTTTCTCTTATCTTACCTTCTGCCGCGCCACGGAAAAGTACACCATGTGGTAACACAATTGCCATTGTTCCATTACTTTTCAGATGATACAAGCCATGCAGTAAAAAGGCATAATCGGCTTTTGACTTGGGCGCAAGCACACCATAATCGCTAAATCTCTCATCCTGTAAAAATCCTGCAGCAGCACTCCATTTTGCGGAATACGGTGGATTCATCAACACCATATTGAAATCCGTTTCTTCGCCAGTCGGCCAGTCTCCGTCAAGAGTGTCACCATTTCGAAGGACTTGATTTTCCGGTACTATTCCGTGCAAAAACATATTCATTCTGGCCAGGTTATATGTCGAAGTGTTCAGTTCCTGTCCATAATATTTAATATAATTAGGCTCTTTCGCATATTTCTTTGCATTTAACAGAAGAGATCCCGAACCCATGCAAGGATCATATACAGATAATCCTTTTCTATCTTCCTGTCCTGCAATCGCTATTCTTGTCAAGATCTTTGATACTGCCTGCGGCGTATAGAACTCTCCCGCTTTCTTTCCTGTTTCCGATGCGAACTGACCGATAAGGTACTCGTAAGCATTTCCTAAAATCTCTGCATCTGAATTCAATAAATCTGCTTTATCAATTTCCTTAATCAAATTTGAAATAGTATCACTCTGTTTTTGATCTCCTGTTCCCAAACGATTAGAATATAAGTCAATATCCGTAAATAAATCTGCAAACAAAGGGTCGCTTTGTTCAATATTATTAAAGGCTTTCTGCAACTGCTCTCGATTAAATGAGTTGTTCCTTGCCGCATCAGCAAAACATGTATATGTAAGTTCCGGTTCAATTACGTAATGACATTCTGACTTGATTTGTTCTTTTAATTCTTCTGCGCTGCTATCTTCCAGAGCTTCTTTGTATGCCTCTAAAGCAACCTTTAAGTTCTCCGGCTTTTCATCATAGATCAAATCATACACCTTGATTAAAAACGAATCCGAAAGATACTTATAAAAAACAATTCCTAATAAGTAATCCTTATACTCATTAGCATCCATTTTAGAACGAAGAATATCCGCTCCACTCCATAACACACTGATTAAATCCTTACTGTTTTCTAACTCTGCCATTTTTTTCTCCTTTTATTTATTCTTCAACATATTTTTTAACATAATCTATATGATAAAGCGGAATATTCGTCATCCATTCCTGCTCTCTGTAATCCGACATTGACGTCCGGATCGCATATTTCGGATGATATTTTTCGCAGAACATCTTCAGGCTCTTCGCTCTGAGGTTTTCCTCCGCTTTTACCTCTATGGGAATGACGGAGGTTTTCCCCTGCACCATGAAATCAATCTCTCCGGAAGAGTTTTCCGTGCTGTAATAATAGGGGATCACTCCCACTTCAGAGATCAACTGCTGGAGCACATACTGTTCTGTCAATGCTCCCTTAAATTCTGTAAATATCCGGTTTCCGTCGATAATCACCCTGGCATCCAGATCCGTCATGGCAATCAGCAATCCGATATCCAGCAGGTATATTTTAAATGCATCCAGATTCAGATAAGCTTTTAATGGTAACGCCGGTTTGCTCACACGGTTTACTTTATGGATCAGTCCACAATCCAAAAGCCACTGGATTGCCAGTTCAAAATCTTTTGCCCTGGCGCCCTCTCTCACCTGCCCGTAGATATATTTTTTATTTTCTTTTGCCCAGATATGCCTCTTTTATGGACTCGTCGGCCAGCAGCGCCGCGCCGGTGCCGGACTTGGTGATACAGCCTGTCTCCAGCACATAGGCGTAGTCCGCGATCTTCAGCGCCATGTTGGCGTTCTGCTCGATAAGCAGCACCGTCACGCCCTGCTGGTTGATGGTGCGGATGATGTCGAAGATGCCCTGCACCACCAGCGGCGCCAGACCCAGCGACGGCTCATCCATCATCAGCAGCTTGGGGCGGCTCATCAGCGCCCGGCCAACAGCCAGCATCTGCTGCTCGCCGCCGGACAGCGTACCGGCCGGCTGCCAGTGCCGCTCCTCCAGCCGGGGAAACAGCTCGTAGATCCAGCGAACGTCCTTTTCGATGCCGTCTCTGTCCTTTCGCAGATACGCGCCGATCTTCAGGTTTTCCAGCACCGTCAGATTGGGGAACACCCGCCGCCCCTCCGGGGACTGGGCGATGCCCTGCTCCAGTATCTTGTTGATGGACAGCCCCAGCAGCTCCTTCCCATCGTAGGTGATGGAGCCGCTTTCCGCCTTTACCAGGCCGGAAATGGTGCGCAGCGTGGTGGACTTGCCCGCGCCGTTGGCGCCGATCAGCGTGACGATCTTACCGTCCGGTACCTCCAGATCTACGCCCCGCAGCGCCTTGATGCCGCCGTAGGACACGTGCAGGTCTTTAATCTTCAGCATCGTCTGCCACCCCCAGATAAGCGTCGATGACGCGCTCGTTGTTTTGGATCTCCTCCGGCGTACCCTGCGCGATGAGCTTTCCGAAGTCCAGCACATAGATGCGGTCGGCAATACCCATGACCAGATCCATGTGGTGCTCGATGAGCAGGATGGTCTTTTGGAAATGATCCCGGATCTCGCGGATGAAGCTCGCCAGCTCCAGCGTCTCCTGCGGATTCATACCGGCAGCCGGCTCGTCCAGCAGCAGCAGTGTCGGATCGGTAGCCAGTGCGCGGGCGATCTCCAGCCGCCGCTGCTTGCCGTAAGGCAGGCTGGTAGCCAGCTCGTCCTTCACATCCCCCAGTCCGACCACCCGCAGCAGCTCCAGCACCTCCGCCCGCTGCCGCGCCTCCTCCTTGCCATTGGCATGGAACGCGGCGGAGAACATATTGCTGGTACGCCGCAAATGCTTGGCGATCAGCACGTTGTCAAACACGGTCTGCGTTTTCCACAACCGGATATTCTGAAAGGTACGGGCCATGCCCAGCGCCGTGATCTTGTCCGGCGTAGGCGATAGCACACGGTTGGTAAAGGCGTAGGGATCCAGCGCCCGCTGCCCCTCCTTCCACGCCTTCAGCGCCTCGTCCTCCAGCGGCTCCTCCGGCGCAAAGCGGGCGGTGTACATATCGGCGCGGCTGCCCTTATAGAGCTTTTTCATTTTCCCGGTGGGGTGATTCCGCACGATACACGTTCCGTCAAAGCACACCCGGCCGTTGGTAGGCGCATACACGCCGGTGATCACGTTGAAGGCGGTGGTCTTGCCGGCGCCGTTAGGCCCGATCAGCGCCACGATCTCGCCCTCGTTGACCGTCAGCGCCAGATCGTCCACAGCCACCACGCCGCCAAACTGCATGGTGACGTTCTCCACAGACAGAATATTCTTGCTCATTCGGACGCCACCTCCTGCTTTGCGGTCTTTTTAGCCCGAAGCTTTTTCCGCCACCCGTCGATCACCTGCGGCAGCTCCCTGTCGCCCATGATGCCCTTGCGGAAGAACAGCACCACCACCATGATGACAATAGAGAACACCACCAGGCGGAAACCGTTGCGGAACACGCCGGGGGCCGAGATGCCCAGGAACTTGCCGGAATCCAGACCGCGCAGCCACCACTCGGAGGTCGCCACGAACAGCAGCGAGCCGATGACAGAGCCGGAGATGGAGCCGATGCCGCCCAGCACCACCATCAGCAAGATCTCGTAGGTCATGGCCACCTTGTAGTTGTTGGCCTGCGCAATGGACAGCACCATGGCCATGGTGGCACCGGACACACCGGCAAAGAAGGAGCTGACCACAAAGGAGATCATCTTGTGCTTGGCCAGATTGATACCCATGGCCTCCGCCGCCACCTCGTCGTCGCGGATGGCCTTAAAGGCGCGGCCGTAGGTGGAGTTTACCAGCATCACGATCAGTCCGATGGAGACCACCGCGATCAGCACCGGCACGAAGGTGGACAGGCTGAACGTCCCAATTTTGAAGTTGCTGATGCGGGTAAAGCTCTTGAGCATATTGGAGCCGTTTGTCACAGGCCCCAGCTTGCCCCACTGAAGGATGGAGCGGATGATCTCCGCAAAACCCAGCGTGGCAATGGCCAGATAGTCGCTCTTCAGCCGCAGCACCGGCAGGCCGATGAGATAGGCGAACAGCGACGCCACCAGCCCCGCCAGCAGCACGCAGAGGACCACGCCCAGCACCGTGCCGAAGCCGCCCAGGGCGTTGCCCAGCACCTCCGGAAAGGAGATGCGGATGGCCGCGTCATAGTACTGATACACCGTGTCGCGG
>OHDV01000368.1_pt1 | contig 21616 bp, 17 predicted proteins | sample 1567041 | NCBI WGS metagenome assembly OHDV01 (sample SAMEA3879517, study PRJEB24766) | human gut metagenome | biome: human-associated habitat; feature: feces | place: USA | collected 1985/1987
CAGAGAAGAGATAGAACAGTTAAAGAAAGAAAAAAATGCCGTAATTCTGGCGCATTATTATGTAAGACCGGAAGTTCAGGAGATTGCAGATTATGTAGGAGATTCTTTCTATTTAAGCAAAGTTGCGGTTGGTCTGAAAGAGAAGACAATCGTATTCTGCGGTGTTTCATTCATGGGCGAGAGTGCAAAGATCCTGAATCCTGAGAAAACAGTGCTTATGCCGGATATGGCAGCAGATTGTCCAATGGCACATATGGCATCTGCGGAGACAATTGAGAAGATTCGTTCAGAGTATGATGATCTTGCAGTTGTCTGCTACATTAATTCAACAGCAGAACTGAAAAGACATTCTGATGTCTGTGTAACTTCATCCAATGCAGTGAAGATTGTAAAAGCACTTCCGAATAAAAATATTTTCTTTATACCGGATCGTAACCTTGCACATTATATTGCAGGATTGGTTCCGGAAAAGAACTTCATATATAATGAAGGCTTCTGTATCGTACACGAATACATGGAGGTTGAAGAGATTCAGGAAGCGAAAGCAGCACATCCGGAAGCAGAGGTTCTTTCTCATCCAGAATGTCCGGCAAAAGTTCTGGAACTTTCTGATTTTGTCGGAAGTACTTCAGAAATTATCGCGCAGGCAGGAAAATCAGATGCGAAAGAATTTATCATCTGTACAGAGAGTGGTGTTTTGTATGAACTTCAGAAGAGAAATCCTGAGAAGAAATTTTACTTTACAGAGACAACTCCGATCTGCAGAAATATGAAGAAGGTTACACTTGAGAAAGTGCTTCATGTATTAAAGACAGGCGAGAATGAAGTATTTGTAGATGATAAGCTTCGCGAAGAATCTAAGAAACCGTTAGAGAGAATGTTAGAACTGGCCAAGTAAACAGAGGGCAGATAGGATTGACAGCAATCGAAGATCATAGAAAATACAGATCAAATCGACCAATGCTGTCGGAATGGAGATATTTATTATGAAAATGGAAGCAGATGTAGTCATTGTCGGAACAGGTGTGGGAGGGCTTTTCAGCGCACTGAGTCTTCCGAGAGACCAGAAGATCATTATGATTACAAAGTCAGATTTAGAGAGCAGTGATTCATTCCTGGCTCAGGGAGGAATCTGCATGCTGCATGACAAAGATGACTATGACAGTTATTTTGAAGATACAATGAAAGCGGGACATTATGAGAACAGAAAAGAATCTGTTGATCTTATGATCCGCAGCTCAAGAGAAATCATTCATGATCTGATTGGTTATGGTGTAGATTTCCAAAAACAGGAGACAGATGAGTCTGGAAATGAAGCCGCAGACAACGGTGGTGAAAAGGCAGAGATTCAGGATATTTATGCATTTACTCGTGAGGGAGCACATTCACGTCCGAGAATTCTGTTTCATGCAGATATTACAGGAAAAGAAATCACAAGTAAACTGCTTGCACAGGTAAAGCAGCTTTCTAATGTAACATTGCTTGAATATACAACGATGACAGATATCATTGTGGAAAATGATGAATGTAGAGGAATCATTGCACAGGATAAAGATGGAAATGAATTCGAAATCCATACAGAGAATACAATCTGGGCAAGCGGTGGAATCGGTGGACGTTATAAGCATTCTACAAATTTTCCGCATCTGACAGGAGATGCACTTACAATTTCCGAAAAACACGGAATTCGTCTGGAGCATCTGGACTATGTACAGATTCATCCGACAACATTGTATTCCAAGAAACCAGGAAGACGCTTTCTTATTTCAGAGTCTGTCCGTGGGGAAGGTGCAGTTCTTCTTAACAGCAAGAAAGAACGTTTCGTAAATGAACTTCTTCCAAGAGATGTTGTGACTAAGGCAATCAGAGAAGAGATGGAAAAGGAAGGCACAGATCATGTCTGGCTGTCCATGGAAAAACTTGGAAAAGAAACCATCATGGGTCATTTCCCGAACATTTATCAGCATTGTCTGGAAGAGGGATATGATGTGACAAAAGAATGTATCCCGGTTGTTCCGGCACAGCATTATTTCATGGGTGGTGTCTGGGTAGATTCAGACAGTAAAACATCCATGGAACATTTATATGCAGTAGGAGAGACAAGCTGTAACGGTGTACATGGTGCGAACCGTCTGGCAAGTAATTCACTTCTGGAAAGCCTTGTATTTGCCAAACGTGCGGCAAATAAAATCTCAGGTACAGAGAATGAAGTAAAAGTACGTGAATTGGCATAATAATAGTGATATAATATTAATCTATGCTGAAAAAATAAAAGTTAAGAGAAGAGTAGAGAAAGAATATAGAGACAGGGACAGGAGATATAAAGATGAACGAAATTACAATGACACTTCAGGCAGATCATTTGATCCTTGAAGCACTCAAAGAAGATATTTCAAGCGAAGACGTAACAACAAATTCAGTTATGAAAGATTATGTAAAAGGTGAAGTAGAACTGATCTGTAAACAGGACGGAGTAATTGCCGGACTGGAAGTTTACCGCAGAGTATTTGAACTGTTAGATGCAGATACAAAGACAGAACTTTACTGTAAAGACGGAGACGAAGTAAAGAACGGTCAGTTGATGGGAAAAGTAACAGGAGATATCCGCGTACTTCTTTCCGGTGAGCGTGTAGCACTGAACTACCTTCAGAGAATGAGTGGAATCGCAACTTATACACATTCCGTTGCAGGACTTCTTGAAGGAAGCAAAACAAAACTTCTTGATACAAGAAAAACAACACCTAATATGAGAATCTTCGAGAAATATGCAGTTCGTGTTGGTGGCGGTTACAACCACAGATATAATCTTTCTGATGGAGTACTTCTGAAAGACAATCATATCGGAGCTGCAGGAAGCGTAAAGAAAGCTGTCGAGATGGCAAAAGACTACGCACCATTTGTAAGAAAGATTGAAGTAGAAGTTGAGAATCTTGAGATGGTAAAAGAAGCAGTAGAAGCCGGAGCAGATATCATCATGCTCGATAATATGTCAACAGAAGAGATGCAGGAAGCAATCAAGATCATTGACGGACGTGCCAAGACCGAGTGTTCCGGAAATATCACGAAAGAAAATATCGAGACGATCACGAAGCTTGGTGTAGACTATGTATCCAGTGGCGCACTGACACATTCCGCTCCAATCTTAGATATCAGTCTGAAGCATCTGCATCCGATTGACTAATTCAATAAGGAGGAAAAGCAGATGGAGCAGACAATTATATCCGGAAACGAGCGCAGAGAGAAACTGCTTGCGTTGTTACTGCGTTCCGATGAACCGTTATCGGGTGGAAAAATTGGAGACATCTACCATGTCAGCCGTCAGGTTGTCGTACAGGATATCGCATTGCTCCGATCGAAAGGACATTCGATCTTATCGACACCGCGTGGTTATGTGTACGAAAAGGATGCCGGCAGTCAGAATTGCCGGCGGATTGTAAAGGTCTGTCACACCGATGATCAGGCAGAAGAAGAATTAAGCACGATTGTCGACTTGGGTGGAATCGTCTTAGACGTGATGGTCAACCACCGCACCTACGGCAAAGTCACGGCACCCCTGAACATCAAGAGCCGCCGCGATGTCCGCAAATTCGTCGAAGACCTGAAGGAGAGCAAATCTTCCCTTTTATCGAACACAACCTCCGGCTATCATTTTCACACGATTGAAGCCGAGAGCGAAGATATCCTCGATGAAATCGAAGAAGCCCTGAAGGAAAAACACTTCCTCGTCGACTTCCTCGACTACGAAACCACATTCAAGCAATAACCCCAAGGTCAAATCTTTGAGGTAATTAACACAGATATTGTACACAAATAAACAATAAAATAAATCAATCCAACGATTATTGTAAAAAGTGATATTTTCAAATAACTGTCAATATGTTACAATAACAATCGTGTATAATTTATAAAATAACGTAAATAGCGAATTGTATCCATTCAATCAAAATGTATATTGTGTTGTCTGTAATTATTAATTTGTTTGCAGACCATTGGAACACGCTGGTACTTAATAAGCGGCAACTTGTTGGCGCGAATTTAGTACCACTGCGTGTGGAAGTGAGCGAGAGCGTGTCTGCAAGCAATTATATAATTACAGACAACACTTAGATAACGTGCAGGATACAATTCGCAAACCACGCAATTAAAATCAGGAGGATAATTACAATGGCAAAAATTCAGATGAAGACTCCACTGGTAGAGATGGACGGAGATGAGATGACACGAATCCTTTGGAAGATTATCAAGGATGAATTGATCTACCCATTTATCGACTTAAAGTCCGAGTATTACGACCTTGGTCTGGAGTACAGAAACGAGACAAACGATAAGGTTACTTTTGATTCTGCATACGCAACACAGAAGTACGGTGTTGCAGTCAAGTGTGCAACAATCACACCAAACGCTGCACGTATGACAGAGTACAACCTGAAGGAAATGTGGAAGAGTCCAAACGGAACGATCCGTGCAATCTTAGACGGAACCGTATTCCGTGCACCAATCGTTGTCAAGGGAATTGAGCCATGTGTAAAGAACTGGAAGAAGCCTATTACAATCGCAAGACATGCCTATGGCGATGTGTATAAGAGCGTAGAGATCGATGTACCGGGTGCTGGTACAGCAGAGCTTGTATTTACAGGCGAGGACGGACAGGTAATCAAGGAGACCATCCACAAGTTTGATGGTCCGGGTGTGATTCAGGGACAGCATAACATCGACAAATCCATCGAGAGCTTTGCAAGAAGCTGCTTTAACTATGCGCTTGATACAAAGCAGACATTGTGGTTTGCAACAAAGGATACAATCTCCAAGAAATACGACCATACATTTAAGGATATCTTTCAGGAGATCTTCGATAACGAATACAAAGAGAAGTTTGACGCCGCAGGCATCGAATATTTCTATACTCTGATTGATGATGCAGTTGCCCGTGTTATGAAGTCTGAGGGTGGATTCATCTGGGCTTGCAAGAACTACGACGGCGATGTTATGAGTGATATGATCTCATCTGCATTTGGTTCTCTTGCCATGATGACATCAGTACTTGTTTCTCCAGATGGAAAATACGAGTACGAGGCAGCACACGGAACTGTTCAGAGACATTACTACAAGCACTTAAAGGGTGAGGAGACATCAACAAACTCTGTTGCAACGATCTTCGCATGGACTGGTGCTTTGAGAAAGCGTGGCGAGCTTGACAATATTCCAGAACTGATGGAATTTGCAGACAAGCTTGAGCAGGCAACGATCAAGACGATCGAAGACGGCAAGATGACAAAGGATCTTGCACTTATTACAACGATGAAGGATGTCACTGTATTAAACAGCGAGAACTTCATCAAAGCAATCCGCGAAACACTTGAGGGAATGTTAGCTTAATGAATATATGGGATGTTCTGAAAATTGAACAGACGAAGGATAAAGACGCATTGAAGAAAGCCTATCGAATGCGTCTTTCTTCTGTCAATCCGGAAGATGATCCGGAAGGGTTTATGGAGCTTCGGAAAGCCTATGAGGAGGCGGTGCACCTTGCCGATCAGACGGAGGAGGAATTCGACGTTGCCATTCCAGATACACCGGAACAGCAAATGCTTGCTTCATTAGAGGCTCTCTATGATGATTATGCCCGTCGTATCAATCCAGACGAATGGCTTGCACTCTTTAATTCCGATTATTTTGTATCGCTCGACACAAGTGAGGATGCATTGTATGGACTGTTGCGGTTCCTGATGAATCATGTGCTGGTTCCGAAAAAGGTATGGAAATGCATCGTCGGATATTTTGATCTTGAAGGGCGCAGAAGCGAGCTTGCAGAACAGTTCCCGGAAAATTACCTGGACTATATCACGAACAATGCGACCTATGAGGATATCATCAATTATGAGGCGTTTGAGCATGCAGAGATCACAACCTCCGCAACGATCGATGCCTATATCCGTGATTACATTGAATTAGATCGCATGGTTCGCAGTCAGGAGCTAAAAGATGCCGGAGAAAAAATCCGGCAGATGAAGGAAAAATATTATATTTCCAATGTATATATACATCTGGAAGAGATGCGTATCCGTCTGCAGACCTGCCGGTTGGAGTTTTCAGAATATATTCAGACATCCATGACGGAAGAAGAACGGAAAACACAAGATCTGGATGCATTATACGCCGAGCGGTATGCTTCCGCATTAGCAGCGATCCGCGAGGAAGCGGAAGGACTGTCTGCAAAGTATCCGGATGATATCACTCTGCTTCATTTTTGTGGAGATGTCTGTATCCTGAACAATGATCTGGAACAGGCAGAACAGTATTTCAACCGGTCCAAGGAATTCGACCCACAGAATTATCTTATGCGCGCCAAACAGGCAGAACTTGCATTCCGCAAGGGAGATTATAAAGCTGCCAGAGATGGCTATATGGATCTGCTCAAGGAAAATCATTATGATGATTCTGTCCGCATTGGTATGGTGCGTGCCAATCAGATGATGATACAGGAAAATCTGGAGAAGTTAAAGAAAAATCCAGATGATATACAAGCAAAGATGGACGTTGGCTGGAGCTATTACCAAAGCTATCAGTTTCAGGAAGCAATCGCCTTTCTGACTAAATTCCAGCCAGAAGGAGATCGGAAATTTGAATACTATAATGTTCTTGGACGTTGTTATCTGGGCGTTCGTGATTATGCGCATGCCAGACAATGTTTTCTTGTCTGGAAGAATCTGATTGAGCAGCTCCCAGAGGAAGATACAAGTGCAGAAACAGAGAAAAAACGCGTCCGGTATCCGTATGTGAATTTCCTGATTGCCGATTGTTATATGAAGACAGAGGATTACGAGAATGCCAGACGTCATCTGGATATAGCATTATCCAAAGATCATGAGGAAATCATCCTTTCATATGAGGCGGATTGTGAACTAAAGTTCCTGACCGGCCAATATACGGATTGTCTGCGTGCCTGTGAACACCTGTTAGAGCGGGATCCGCACGACTACGTGGCATATCTGTTTAAAGCAAAAGCCTGCAAGGCGATGAATTATATTCAGGAAGCTTATAATGCCTGCGAACAGGCAATCAATCTGTATCCGTATCTGTCTCAGCCTTATGCGTTAGAGGCAAGCTTATTTATCCGCGCACATCAATACGAACAGGCGCAGGATACGATCAAACGTTTTGATGCATTTGAAAATGAAAGTGACAGCATTGATTACTACCGGGCACGGCTTTCCATGTTAGATAACAAGATTGATCCGGCAATCCGGCAGCTCGTAGCAATTGTCAGTCGTTCAGATGGTAAGACAACCGATATGGAGCATTTTGAGGATGTCCATATGCTGTTAGCGCTTTGTTACCGCTACAAGGGCATGTATGATAAAGCGCTTGAACAGTTCGAGCAGGTAAAGAAACAACACACACAATATCCATTGATTGATATGTATATCGGTTCTTCCTATGCGAAACTTGGGAAAATCGAACAGGCATTGGAGGCATTTGGTACACAGCTTGCAATACAGGCAACCGCGCAGGTTTACAATGAGCGGGCGATCGTATACAGTCTGATGGGCGAATACAAAAAGGCTGTTCGCGATTATCAGGCTGCATTACAGTTAGAACCAGATAATTATTTTGCGTATCTGCGGATTGGGATGATACAGGAACTGCACAAAAGCTATAAAGCGGCTGCCGATGTATACCGAAAAGCATATGAAGTTTCTGAAACAGACACCGAACAGCACAAAGAGAGCTTGCAGAGTTTAGCACGTGTCTACCAGTGCATGAACTGGTTTCCTGAAAGTCAGCAGCTCTATATCGATTATAAAAAGCAATATGAGTGGAATGCAGATATCGCCTACGATTATGCCGTCCTGCTTGTTCGGATGGATGCGGCAAAGGATGCCATTGCCGAGTTGCTTCCTTTTGTGGATGATTCTGCCTGTGCAAGAAAATTGCTTGATATCTACGGAGATGCCGGCTTCATTGATCTGGCGCATGAGACATTTGAATATATCATAAGCAAAGATCCGGAGAATCACCGGGTGTATGGTGCAATGGGAGATATCTTCCGTGACCATGCCATGTATGCGGACGCAAAGCCGTTATATGAGCGGGCGATTGCGCTTGACACAAACAAGGAAGCCAATTATTATAGTGAATGGCTGGAATGTATGATCCAGCTAAAAGAACTGCGAAGCTTCAAGAAGAACAGTGCGATAGCAAATGCGGCTGCCGCTTATCCAAAGGATCAGATACAAACGCCGCCACAGTATATCAAGATGGCACGTTTTGCACGACTTTCCAAGAACTACAAAGAATGTAAAGACTGGTTAGAACAGGGTCTGCATGCCCGTCGTTGTCGCGGCTGTTTCTATGGTGTCTGTCACCGGATTTTATATGAGAAAGCGTTGCTGTATGAGAAGCAGCGCAATTATGCGATGGCACGCAGTATGTACGAAGAAGCAATCCGTGTCTGTGGACAGAATGCGTTCTATGAGGCATGTCTGAAGCGGATTGAAGATAAAAAATAAGAAATTAGGGTTAGAAATGATAGTAGGAATTGATTTAGGAACGACAAACAGTTTAATTGCATATTTTGATGGCGACCATGCAAAGGTCATTCCGAACCGTCTGGGAGAAAATCTGACTCCTTCGGTTGTAAGCGTGGATGAGGAAGGAATTGTCTATGTCGGCAAGACCGCGAAGGAGCGGAAGATGCTGTACCCAGATCAGACCGCGGATGTGTTCAAGCGGAACATGGGGAGCTCGAAGGTGTTTACCCTTGGAACCCGCAAGTTCTCTGCGGAAGAGCTTTCCAGCCTTGTTTTAAAATCTTTGAAGGAAGATGCGGAGCATTATCTTGGATGCACGATTGAGGAGGCAGTCATCAGCGTACCGGCATATTTTAACGATGCACAGCGAAAAGCGACAAAGAAAGCAGGAGAACTTGCCGGATTTGTGGTAGAACGTATCGTCAGTGAACCAACAGCCGCAGCAATCGCTTATGGTTTGGATAAGAAAAATGCAGACACGAAATTCCTCGTATTTGATTTGGGTGGTGGTACATTTGATGTATCAATCCTAGAGCTTTATCAGAATATTATGGAAGTGCGCGCAGTTGCCGGAGATAATTTCCTTGGCGGAGAAGATTTTACGACCGTATTGGAACAGATGTTTCTCCGTGAACACGAGATTGACGAAGATACTCTTGATCAGAAAACCCGTGCACATATTCACAAACAGGCAGAGATTTGCAAGCTTGGATTTGCAGATGCAAAAACATCAGTTATGAAATGTAATATCAACGGAGAAGTCGTAGAGAGCGAAATTGATATTGACGATTATGAAAAATCCTGCCAGGTATTGCTTGGACGTATTCGTAAGCCAATCGAGCGAAGCCTGAAGGATGCAAATATCAAGCTCAAAGATATTGAGGAAGTAATTCTGGTTGGTGGTTCGACAAAGCTTTCCATCGTGCGTCGGTTTGTGAGCCGCCTGTTTGGACGTCTGCCGAATACAAGTATCAATCCAGACGAGGTGGTTGCTGTGGGCGCGGCGACACAGGCTGCTATGAAAGAACGGAATGAAGCAGTGAAAGAGATTATTTTGACGGATGTCTGTCCATTTACACTTGGAACGGAGGTTGTATCCCGCAGATCCGGAGGTGTGTTTGAGGCTGGACATTATCTGCCATTGATTGAACGAAACTCCGTGATTCCGGTCAGTCATACGGAACGTCTCTATACCGTCAGTGACCGGCAGACACGAATCAAGGTCGATATCCTGCAGGGCGAGAGCCGTCTGGCAGCAAATAACGTCTACCTTGGCAGCATTGAAGTTATGGTTCCACCGGCACCTGCCGGCGAAGAATGCGTCGATGTCACATACACCTATGATGTTAACTCTATCTTAGAGGTGATTGTAAAGGTAATTTCTACAAATGTGGAAAAACGACTTGTGATTAAGAACGAGGAAACCGATCTGACCGATGAAGAAATCGATGCCAGATTCGAGGAGCTTTCTTCCCTGAAGATTCATCCACGGGAACAGGAGGCAAACAAATTATTGCTGCTTCGTGCGGATCGCATGTATGAGGAATCCATCGGAGATACCCGTAAGATTCTCGAACATGAGATTAACCAGTTTGAAGATGTATTAAATAAACAGAATCCATCAGAAATCAGCAGTGCAAGAGAAGCTTTCAAGGAATTCCTTGACAATATGGAAGAAGATTTATTCTAAATATATTAAAGAAAAGGGCTGACGCTTTAAGAGAGCGCCAGCCTTATTATATGTCGTGCATATGCGTGCAAAAGATCTAAGTCCTGCAGGAACGAATCCGTCAGTTCAATAAAAGATTCTTTGTCTTCATAATCCCGTTTGTAGCCAGATAAAATTCCATCATCAATCTGGGAGATGAAATATCCTTTTTTACGCAGATAACAGGTTTCCTTCTTCGCCGGTTCCCGGTAGTTTTTATCCACATAGCTTGCCACACTTTTGTGAACCGCCATATCCTCTGCCGGAAGATAGTAGTAATCCCTGTAATTATCAAAGAAGAACTTCAATTCCTCTGTATAGATCGGGGCATTGATCGTTGCTTCCTTCTGGAATCCAGTGATGATGATATCATTCAATCCGATCGTCAATCGTTTTGGAAGCTGGTATTCCAGCTCCAAAGAGAAAAGTAACCGGTTCTGCCGCACAGACATCTTGCGGACGAGCAGACAGCCAGCTTTGAATTTACAGTAAGCAAGCATGCTTGTGCAGTCCAGAAGTCCTTCGAGATCCTCGTAATTGTGCTGTAACAACAACTGCTTGTTTGTCTTTACCGGAAGCTTTACATATTCCTGATAGACCTTAATCAGATCACCGCCGGAATATTTATCTAACCGATGGATACCAAGAAACCGTTCCACGCTTTTCTGTTTCATATTTTCCATGTGCAGCACATCTTTTAAAAAACGGATCTGCTTATAAATATCAATGCTTTCCATATGGGCGAGTGTATTTTCCATCCCATAAGCCTTTGCCTTTTTTGTGATATACGGAATATCAAATCCATCTCCATTATAGGTAATCACATATTTATAATTCATCGCAAAGGAAAGAAACTGCTCTAAAATATCCGCTTCGGATCTGCCATCCTGATTAAACCACTGGCATATATTCCACTGACGGTTTTTATAGTAAGCACAGCCGATCAGATATAAGGCAGTATGTTCGGCTGTAAATCCGGTCGTTTCAATATCAAAAACAAGCAGATCTTCCGGTGTATAAAACTGTTCCAATGTCTGAAATTTACTGCGATGAGCCTCATTTACAACTTTTTCCATAGGTGCCTCCTTTCCGACATCGTCCGATAAATTCGTCTAAATTGGTTTAAATTATAGCATAAATACCATAGAAGTAAAGAAATGCTTGTAATTTTTGGTCAATATGTTATAATTTTAGCTAAAGTATGATGTACGGAGGAGATAGAATGTTACGACCAGACGATATTAGATCAACAGCTTTTAAAAAGGGCTTATTCGGTTACAAAGCCGCAGATGTTGACAGCTTTAAAGACACTGTATTCAGAGCGTACAGCGACCTTTCCAAAGATTATGAGGAAACAAAGGACAAATTTGATAAACTCACAAAGGCAATGGAAGATACCAGACTGAAATTATTTGAACTGGAGAACAAGCTGCAGCAGGCAGAAAATGTATCAACTGATGCCGGAGAAAGTGTAGAGGCAAAGAAGCGTGCAGACCAGATCATCAAGAATGCTGAAGCAACTGCCGCTGATATTATTGCAAAGGCAAAGGCTCAGAGCGAGAAGCTTGAGAGCTCCGCAAAGCCAAAGGCAGAAGCGCCAAAGGTTGAGCCAGAACCAGCGAAAGAGTCTGCATCATCCAAGTTCTTCAAGAAAGCAGACGAGGATGTACATACCGCTGCAACAAGCAACGATGATGACGATGAGATCTTTGTTGGGGAAATCGAAGATGCAAGAAAACCAGATCGCATGATGATCGGAGATGGCGAAGAAGAGGACGAAGGCTTCGAATTCTTATAAGATTAAGCCAGATCGGAGTTGTCGTAACAACGACAACTCCTTATTTTTTGACAGGAGAACATTATGTTTGCATATATCAAAGGAACGGTAACCGAGATTGGAACCGATGAGATCATCGTAGAAACCGGTGGAATCGGATTTTCTGTATTTACATCCTCACAGGATTCTGCCAGATTGACAAAAAATCAACAGGCAACGATCTACACCCATTTAAATGTGCGGGAAGATGATATGAGTCTGTTTGGATTTCTGACCAAAGAGGAACGGTCTGTGTTCCGTATGCTGATCAATATCAGCGGAGTGGGACCGAAAAGTGCGCTTTCTATCCTGTCATGCCTGTCGGTCGATGAACTGCGCATGGCTGTGTTATCGGATGATTATAAGGCGATTGCGAAAGCAAACGGAATCGGTCCGAAAACAGCCCAGCGATTAGTTATTGAATTACGTGACAAATTTCATCTGGAAGATGTACTGGGAGAATACGATGAGGCTTCTCCAGCAACATCTGCACCGGAGGATATTGTATCCGAGACAGCAATGGCATTGAGCAGTCTTGGATATTCCAACGTGGAAGCTTTGCGTGCAATCAAGAAGGTTCCGGACAGCGAATCCATGACCGTAGAACAATTATTAAAGGCTGCATTAAAGCATATTATTTAGACATTGGAGAAAAAGATGGAACGAATCATTCAAGCGGATATTATTCCGGAAGATGATAAAATCGAACAGGGGCTGCGGCCAAGTCATCTGTCTGAGTATATCGGACAGGAGAAGGCAAAGAAGAATCTTCGTGTCTTTATCGAAGCTGCAAAAAAACGTGGCGAGCCGCTCGATCATGTGCTGTTGTATGGTCCTCCGGGACTCGGTAAAACAACACTGGCATCGATTGTAGCGACTGAGATGGGAGTCAATCTGAAGATCACATCCGGTCCGGCGATTGATAAACCGGGCGATCTGGCTGCAATCTTAAACAATCTGTCCGAAAACGATGTTTTATTTATTGACGAGATTCACCGGCTAAATAAGCAGGTGGAAGAGGTATTGTACCCAGCGATGGAAGATTTTGCAATTGATATTGTGATCGGCAAAGGTGCTGGTGCCCGTTCAATCCGGCTGGATCTTCCAAAATTCACACTGGTTGGTGCAACCACACGCGCTGGTATGCTGACCGCTCCGCTACGTGACCGGTTCGGTGTTGTCAACCGGCTGGAATTCTACAATGTGACCGAGCTGATGCAGATCATTCTCCGGTCTGCGGCCGTGCTTGGTGTCAGCATTGACGACGAGGGGGCGTTGGAGATTGCCAAGCGTTCCCGTGGTACGCCGCGGCTTGCCAACCGTCTGTTGAAGAGGGTACGTGATTTTGCACAGGTAGAAGGTGACGGCGCGATTGATTACGATGTTGCAAAAACCGCGCTGGATCGTCTGGAGGTAGACTCTATGGGACTGGATAATACCGACCGCAATATCTTAGAGACGATGATCCACAAATTTGGTGGTGGACCGGTTGGTCTGGATACCTTAGCAGCAGCCATCGGTGAAGATTCCGGCACACTGGAAGAGGTATATGAACCATATTTAATAAAAAATGGCTTTATAAATCGGACTCCGCGTGGTAGAATTGTTACGGAACATTGCTACAGACATTTTGGATTGGAAAATCTGATAGAATAACAAAGGAGATTTTGTATTATGGCAAACAAAGTAGATATCCCGGTAGTAATCAATGGGAAAGTATATACATTAAGCGGATATGAAGGGGAAGATTATCTTCAAAATGTTGCGACTTATATCAACGGCAAGATTGCAGAATGCAAGACTTCCGATCAGTATCGTCGGATGAATACCGAATATCAGGGAATCCTGCTTGCTTTGAATATCGCAGATGATTATTTCAAAGCAAAGAATCAGGCGGATTCTATGGTAACTGAGGACAGCAACAAAGAGCAGCAGTTGTATGATCTGCGTCACGAGGTAATCGAGTCCCAGATCAAGCTGGAAAGCTCTGCACGTATGATTGAGGAATACAAAGAGCAGATCAATGCATTACAAAGAAAGATTATTCAGTTAGAGGCAGAGAAAAACCGCAATGAATAACAAACATTCCAAAATTGAAGTACTCGCACCTTGTGGTGACTACGATATTTTAATTGCCGCTGTACATGCAGGCGCAGATGCCTGCTATATTGGCGGCAATTCTTTTGGTGCAAGAGCATATGCGACGAATTTCGACGAAGAAACGATAAAGCAAGCTGTCACCTACGCGCATCTACATGGGGTGAAGGTCTATCTGACCGTCAACACCCTGTTGAAGCAGGAGGAGCTTCCCGCATTATATGAATACATTCAGCCATTTTACGAGATTGGCGGCGACGCTCTGATCATTCAGGATCTTGGCGTTTTTTCTTATGTCCGGGAACAATTCCCCGATATCGCAATCCATTGCAGTACACAAATGAATATTACATCCCGGTATGGCGCAGAATTTATGAAACAGCAGGGTGCCACCCGTGTTGTGACCGCGCGCGAAATGTCTCTAGCTGAAATCCGTGCGATCAAAGAGCATGTCGATATCGAGGTCGAGACATTTGTGCATGGTGCGATGTGTTACTCTTACAGCGGCCAGTGTCTGATGAGCTCCCTTGCGGGGGGCAGAAGCGGCAACCGGGGACGTTGCGCACAGCCATGCCGGAAATGCTATGACAAAAGCTATCTGTTATCCATGAAAGATATGTGCGCCCTGTCGCTGATCCCGAAGTTGATGGATGCCGGGATTGATTCGCTAAAGATCGAAGGCCGGATGAAAAATGCTTACTACGTTGCATCGACGGTGCACGCTTACCGAACGATCGTAGATGATTGTCTGCATGGTAAATTTGACCCGAAAAAAGCAGAGGCACTCACCTTTGAGCTTGCCAATATCTATAACCGTGGTGGATTCTCGGACGGATATTTCTTCCACCACAATGGTGCGGAAATGATATCAAAGGATCGCCCGAACAATCAGGGTGTGGCAATCGGAAGTTTGGAGCGTGTTGAAAAGGGAACGATCACACTCCGTCTATCAGAAGCCGTATACCGGCAGGATGTGTTGGAGCTGACGACAAAAAACGGCGAAGCGGTGGAGATTACATCCTCAAAGGACGGAACTCCCGGACAGCATCTGACTTTGAACTGTCCGAAGACCAAGCTTCTGCAGAAAGAGCAGACCGTCTACCGTACCAAATGCCCGAAGATCTTACAACATGTGCAGGATGATTATATTAACTCTTATAAGAAGCTTCCGATTTCTGTCTCTGTTACAGCCCGAATCGGAGCTCCGCTGACCGCGATTGTAACCTGTGAGCTTGATAACCAGACTTACACTGCAACCTGTACGGATATGCTCGTGGAGAAAAGCAAGCAAGGAGAAACCACAATAGAGACAGTCAAAAAGCCATTGGCACAGCTTGGCAATACGGAATACGAATTAGCATCGTTTACCTGTAATCTGGATACCTGCGCGTTCCTGCCAAATGGTGTGTTAAAGAAGCTCCGCCGTGCATTGCTTGCAGCCTTAGAAGCGGAGATTGCTAAGGCACATACACGTGTCGCCGGAAAACAGCTGTCGTGGGATACCGTGTATGAATCTATGATTACAAAGTCCCCTGCGAATGCATCTGACACCCAGAGTTCGAAGCAGGAGCAGATGATCTTTAGTGCTGTAACACAAGAACAGCTGCGTATCATCTTAGAAGAACTTCCACATGTGGAGTCCCCGGTGACAGGTATCACAATGCCGCTTGCGCTATACAACCAGTGCAGGAATATGATCCCGGATTCCATCCGGCTATACGCGGAGCTGCCGCCTGTAATTCATGACCGGTTCTGCGTCGATTTGCAAGAATCCGGAATCCGTGGTATATATATTAGAAATATAGATGCACTGGCAATTCTTGCCAGTCAGAAGTTGCCAGAAGACTGCGTGATTTTATGTGATGCCAGCCTTTATTGCTACAATCGTCTGGCGCATGCATTTATCCGGCGATTTTTTGCGGACACAGACATTTCATTTCTGACGCCGCGGGAGTTAAAGCTAGAGGAGCTTGACGCACTTGCAGGCGAACCGCTTTGTCTCACATTATATGAGTATCAACCGGTTATGCTGACTGCGAATTGCCTGCAAAAGACAAAATACGGCTGCAAAAAAGAGCCGGTTACCCTGACCGTGACTGACGAGATGGGGAATCGTTTTTTTGCAAGAACCAACTGTGATGACTGCTATAATATCATCTACAACAAGGTTCCTTATTCTATATTGGATAAATATAAAGAGCCTGCTTTTTCCAGACTGCATCCCCGGGGATATCTGGTTCGTTTTACAATCGAAAACGAGCAACAGGTTCGTAGGATTCTGCAGATATTATCTGGAAAGTCCTATGATTCCTATGAAAAAACAGGCGGACATTTATATCGAGGTGTATTGTAATGATCAACATTATTTGTGAAGTATCAAAGTATCTCGTTTTGCTTTTCATGGTACTTTATACCGTCAAATGTTTTTCGGTGCTATCATCGAAAAACGAAGAGCAGAAGCGTAAAAAACTAAACAAACAAATCGGATATGTATTTGTAATCCATTTCTTATGTTACCTGATCCTGTATCTGCGGCTGGGGCAGTTGAAGATCCTGATCTTTTATGTGGCACAGATTTTTGTAGCCATCTTGTATATGGTGCTTTACCACAGCATCTACAAGGATTCGTCCAGATTGCTGACAAACAATGCATCGTTTTTGCTGTTAATCGGCTATATTATGCTTACGCGTCTGAATTTTAACTTGGCCGTGAAGCAGTTCATCTTTGCCACCGTCGGTCTGATCATAACTGCATTTATTCCATATATCATGTTGAAATGGAAGAAGATGAAGGATTGCGGCGTGTTGTATGGCGTGATTGGTCTGTTGTTCCTGCTCACAGTATTTATTCCGGGGCTCGGAAGTGAGAAATACGGTTCGAGAAACTGGATCAACCTCGGGCATCTGTCCGTACAGCCAATGGAGTTTGTAAAGATATTATTTGTATTCTTTGTAGCATCCATGCTTGTAAAGGCAAGCACGTTCAAAGAGCTTTTTGTAAATGCGCTGATCTCCGCAGCATTTATGGGTGTGCTTGTGTTAGAGAAAGACTTAGGTGCGGCAGTGATCTTCTACATAACCTATGTTTTGATGGTGTATGTTGCAACTTCCCGTCCAGTTTTTCTGGTCGGTGGAATCTCGCTTGGTGCAGGTGCCGTCATGCTAGGCTATGCACTGTTTAAAAATTCGCTGTTCCAGCATGTTATGGTGCGAGTCCATGCATGGCAAAATCCGTTTGCAGATATCGACGGAGGCGGTTATCAGCTGTCCCAGTCGCTTTTCGCAATCGGAACGGGCGGATATGCAGGTTCTGGACTGACACAGGGAGCGGCTGGAAGTATTCCGGTCAGCGAAAGCGATTTTATCTTTTCAGCAATCTGCGAGGAACTGGGTGTAATCTTCGGACTTGCAATGATCCTTGTAATCGTGAGCATCTTCCTTTCCTTTGCCAATGTGGCAATGAAATGTAAGGAGCCATTTTATAAATATGTCGCACTTGGATTTTCAAGCATCTATATTGTGCAGTGCTTCTTAAATCTCGGTGGTGTGACAAAATTCATTCCTTCCACAGGTGTGACACTTCCACTAGTCAGTTATGGTGTCAGTTCGGTATTAAGTACCCTCATTATATTTGCGATTGTGCAGGGGGTATATGTAATAAGTAGTAGTGAGGCAGTGAAGTATGAAAGAGAAAAAGAAAAAGCAAGACAGAAGCTCCGCGAACAGGAGTCAGCCGTTAACACCGGAAGAAGAACTGATCGCGAAAGAAAAACAACGAATTAAAAAGAACAAGATCAAGAATCGTCCGATCGTTGTAATCACCTATCTGATGGTGACAGTGTTTGTCGGCATGATTGCGTATGTGATCTATTTCATGCAGTTCAAGGCTGAAACTGTGATTGCAAACTCCCGGAATGTCCGGCAGGATTCCTTTGCCAAGACGGTAGAACGGGGCGATATCATCACGAGTGATGGTGTTGTGATTGCGACAAGCGAAACGGACGAGGCTGGAAATACGAACCGTTCTTATCCGTACAGCAACATGTTTTCCCATCTGGTTGGCTATGATGAATACGGAAAAGCAGGACTGGAGCTTGCCGGAAATTTCTATATGCTACGGTCGCACATCAACATCTTTGAACGTGTTTACCGCGAATTAAAAGAGGAGAAAAACCGTGGCGACAATGTTATCACGACCGTAAATTATGATCTTCAGGCAGCCGCGTACAATGCACTCGGAAGCTGTAAGGGTGCCGTGATTGCAATCGAGCCATCCACCGGAAAGATTTTATGTATGGTATCAAAACCAGACTATGATCCAAACGATATTGAAAATGTCTGGAGCTATCTGCAGACGGAGGAGGGATCGGAGAGTACGATTCTGTTAAATCGTGCAACACAGGGACTCTATGCACCGGGGTCCACCTTCAAGGTGGTATCCCTGCTGGAATTCATGCGTGAAAATCCAACAACCTACAACAGCTATCAGTTCCACTGTGATGGCAATTCCATCTTCTCCGGCGTCGGAATCCGATGCAGCAACAACAAGGCACACGGTGATCTGTCGTTAGCAGATGCACTTGCTTATTCGTGCAACGTCAGCTTTGCAACAATCGGAGAGACTTTAGATAAAGGTTCCTATCGTTCCACAGCCGAAGAGCTGTTGTTTAACAAAGATTTACCATACGATGGCACCTATAACTCATCACAGTTTCGGATTACAGCGGACTCGCCGGACGATTCCACAGGCAGTGATCGGACAGGGCGATACGAAGATCACGCCGCTTCACAATGCGATGATCATGTCCGCGATTGCAAACGACGGCGTCCTGATGAAGCCGTACACGATCGACTCGATTGAAAACGACGATGGTGCCAAGGTAAAGACATTTCGTTCTAAGGAAGCAGGCACACTGATGACCGCAGATGAAGCAAACATCCTGACGGACTATATGAAAGGTGTCTGTGAATATGGTACCGGTTCCGGGTATTTTTCCGGACTTTCTTACTCGGTTGCCGGAAAGACTGGTACAGCAGAATTTGACAACGAAGGAAACTGCAATTCCTGGTTTGTCGGTTTTTCTGATCCGGATGATCCGGACATTGTCGTCTGCGCAATTACCGAACAGTCCAACGTGACTGGTGTGACAGGTGCATGGGTTGCCAGACAGGTGTTTGATGCATATTACAGAAAATAGTTTACCTTGCGACATACCACAGAATCTGCTATAATAAATTTAATTTTGGGACACACCAATGGAAAAAGCAGGAGGAATTGCAATGATTGAAGCAACAAGCTGTGGTGGTGTGGTAATCTTTCGAGGAAAAATCCTGTTGTTGTATAAGAATTACAGGAATAAATACGAAGGCTGGGTTCTGCCGAAGGGAACAGTTGAAGAGGGCGAACAGCACAATGAAACTGCACTTCGGGAAGTGAAAGAAGAAACCGGCGTGAGCGCTCAGATTATCAAATACGTTGGAAAAAGCAACTATACGTTTAACACCTCTTATGATGTCGTTAACAAGGATGTACACTGGTATCTGATGATGGCGGACAGCTATTACAGCAAGCCACAACGGGAAGAATATTTTATGGATTCCGGATATTACAAATATCACGAGGCGTACCATCTGTTAAAATTTCCGAACGAAAAACAGATATTGGATCAGGCGTACGAGGAATATACTGCTTTGAAGCAGAATAATCTGTGGGGAAGCAAAAAATATTTTTAATGAGCTATGAAAAAGAAAAAACGTATCGTATATAATTTATGTCTGGCTGTATTGATCTGTATTTTCCTTGGTTCTGCGGGGTATCTTGCCTATTATTTCCTGCAGAGCAAGAAAAGTGAAGATCAGTTTCAGGAGCTGGAGGCTATGATTGACGCTCCGGTCAACGAAGAGGAGATTGTCTACGTGGCAACAGATGGCGATGCAGAACCGGGATTAGAATTTGTGAATATCGATGGAACTCGCGTCCAGAAATCTTTTGCTTCCCTCTATCGGGAGAATCATGATTTTATCGGCTGGCTGTCCATCGAGGATACGAACATTGATTATCCGGTTATGCAGACACCAGAAGAGGAAGAGTATTATATCCATCGGGATTTTTACGGCGAATACAGCAGTGCAGGTACGTTGTTTGTTGATCTTGAAAGCAATGTGCAGAAGCCTTCCGACAACATCTTGATCTACGGACATAATATGAAAACTGGAAAGATGTTTCATGACTTATTAAAATATGAGAATGAATCATTTTATAAAAATCACAAATACATTCAGTTTGATACCATTTACGGAAATGGCACTTACGAAGTGATTGCCGCCTTCCGTACCCACATACTGACAGAAAAGGAAGATGGGTTCCGTTATTATCAGTTCTTTAACGCGGAGGATAAATCCGCATTTAACCAGTATGTATCCGGCTGCAAAGCATTGACCGGATATACGATTGACACGGATGCTTCTTACGGTGATTCGCTGCTTACTTTATCGACCTGCGCCTATCATACAGACAACGGAAGATTTGTTGTAGTTGCGAAGAAACTGACCCCTTAATTCTATGAAAACAGGCGAACAGAAACTGTATTTTATTATTGACAAGTAAAATGTTCTATGATATAGTATCAAATGTTCCGCCGGTGTGTCGGAATTGGCAGACGAGGCAGACTCAAAATCTGTTGATGGCAACATCGTGCGGGTTCAAGTCCCGCCACCGGCATTGAATGTAAAATGCGAGAGTCCTTAAAATTTAAGGATTCCCGCATTTTTTGTTACTAAAAACATGGTAGGTGCGCAAAAGGTGCGCAAAAATATCAAGTATCATCCAAGCCGGATCATTTCTTTTCGCAACCGACGAATGATCTTCTTCTCCAGTCTGGAGATGTACGACTGTGAGATTCCAAGCAGATCTGCAACCTCCTTTTGCGTCATTTCCTCATCATCATGGCCAATCCCATATCGAAGCTCGATGATCGTGCGCTCCCGGTCACTTAAAATGTCCATTGCCTGTTCCAACAGGTTCAAATCGACTTCATCTTCGATATCCTTGTACACCAGATCTTCCTCCGTGCCAAGAATATCGGAGAGCAGCAGCTCATTTCCATCCCAGTCCACATTCAGTGGTTCATCAATAGATACTTCCATCCGAAGCTTGCTGTTTCTTCTCAGATACATCAAAATTTCATTTTCGATGCAACGGCTGGCATACGTTGCCAGTTTGATATTTTTGTCCGACTTAAAGGTATTGATTGCTTTGATCAGTCCGATCGTACCGATCGAGATCAGATCCTCCACGCCGACACCCGTGTTATCAAATTTCTTTGCAATGTAAACGACCAGACGCAGATTATGCTCGATCAGGGAAGAGCGGGCCTTCCCATCTTCTTCGGTTCCTAAAAGAGCGATCATCTTCCCCTCTTCTGCACTGTCTAATGGCGGCGGCAGGATATCTGCTCCTCCGAT
>OHDV01000372.1_pt1 | contig 21499 bp, 19 predicted proteins | sample 1567041 | NCBI WGS metagenome assembly OHDV01 (sample SAMEA3879517, study PRJEB24766) | human gut metagenome | biome: human-associated habitat; feature: feces | place: USA | collected 1985/1987
ACCTCCAAACTGAGTAATTTTATCTTACATCAGTTTGGAGGTTTACACAAACTTTGGGATGCTCCCCTTTTATCTTTTTTATAAGCTCCTTAATTTGAAAAATCCTAAAATTCTTCAGAAAATATCCTTTTTCATTATCTTTCTTATAGATAGTTTTCTTTTTTGTTTTTTAGAAGCTAATAGTTTCATTTTCATTTTTCCAACAATTATACTTTTTAATACTTTTATATTGTCTCGTTTTACCCAGAAAACAATTTCATTAAGTCTTGTAACACTAGTTATTTCTGAAGGGATTCATTATATCCTCTTTCTTCTTGCAGCCTTGCTTACCGCCCTGGTAATTGCACCCTTTTTCTATGGACGCTATGATTTACCCTATGTAGCAATACAATTTACTGGTGGACTTCTTGAATTGCTCTTAATATTCCTTCTTTTCAAAATCAAAAGGCTCCGCCGTGGCATGCCATTTCTCTATCAAATCGGCTCTTCTGCCACAGGTTTTATCTTAAGCTGTTTTATTCTGCTCATTGTTACCATAATCAGCTTTTATGATTCCATTCCTGACATGCAGTTCCTTTTTCTCCTCATCGCCCTTTTCCTGATTGGACTTCTGCTTTATTGCTGGTGGCGGTTCCGGATTACCCGTGACTACCGGGAGAAGCTGCGGCAGGCGGAGCTTAAGGCTTTACAGAATGAACTCATTGAGAAAGATAACCGCATCCGGAAATTAGAGGAAAATAATGATGCCCTGGCTAAGATTATTCATAAAGATAACAAGCTGATTCCGGCAATGGAGCTGGCTGTCTGCGAATATTTAGAGGATGGGACCACAGACGGTGATACCAGAAAGAAGGGCGAACAGCTTGCCAGCGGGTTAAAGACCATGGCACAGGATCGGAAAGGTACGCTGAACTCCTACCACCATGATGAACACGCTCTTCCGGCAACCGGGGTCTGTGTTTTAGATGCGCTTTTTACCTATATGCAGCAGCGTGCCCTGGCACAGAATATCAACTTTTCCCTGCATATCACAGGCAATATTGTAAAAATGACGGAAGATGTCATTTCCGGGGAAGACCTTTCCCACCTTCTGGCAGATTTGCTGGAAAATGCCATGATTGCCATTGGTGATAATGAGGTGCGCAGTCTTTCTGTCTGCCTTTGTCATGACGAAGATACTTCCACCCTGGAGATTTCTGACAGTGGGAATGCCTTTGATGTGCAGCTCTTTGAGGACTTTGGTCAGACCCGGCACACCACTCACAAGGACAGTGGCGGCAGCGGAATCGGTCTTATGGACATCTGGAAAATAAAGAAACAATACCGTGCATCCCTGCACATCATTGAATATACGCCGGGAACTTCCATATTTACGAAGAAGATTGCTCTGTTCTTTGACCGGAAAAATCACTATCTGATTCAGACCTACCGCCGTAATGAAATTGAACGGGTACATATGCGAAATGATATGTTTGTTTTACAGTCAGACTGATTTATGTTATGATGGAAGAACTTTTGAGAAGGTAAAATGTTACATGAGGTAAATGTTATGAGTCATGCACTGGTTATACTATGTGGTGGAAAAAGTACAAGAATTGGAACGGACAAGGCTTTGCTCCCTTTTGGGGACTGCTGCCTGATTGAATATCTGGTCCGGAAATTTCAGCCGGATTTTCCGAAAATCTACCTTTCTGTCCAGCAGAAAAATGATTATGCGCATCTGAATCTTCCGGTGACAACCATTGGAGACATCTATGGAAATGCCGGTCCGCTGTCCGGTATCTTCAGCGCACTTTCCATGATTTCTGAGGAACGTGCCTTCTTCATTTCCGTGGATACACCTTTTGTAGAACCGGCACTGGGGCTTTACCTGCTGTCACAGCCACAGGAACATCCTATCTGGGCAATTGAGCGCGCCAATGACCAGCTGGAGACTCTCTCCGCTGTCTACTCCAAAAGCTGCATTCCGCAGGTGGGAAAAGCCATGCTCTTTCACCAATATTCCTTTAACCGGCTTCATGAGAAATGCAATGCCGGCTATATCCCGGAAGACGAACTGGCTAAAGTATGTCCGGTTCCACTGAATGAACAGTTTTTTAACATCAATACCCGCACCCATTATTATCATGCCTTAAAGCTGCTTTCTGAACGGGGAGAGCTTTTTGATGAAGACAGCAATCTGGAGCTTCCGGCAACAAGCAATATTATTTCTTTTATTCCCGTGGTATCGCTGGTGGGGGATTCCATCATTGATAAAAAGACCTTCTGCATCCAGCTATTGGAGGCATTAAAAAAAGATGGCATTAAGGCTGCCATCTTTGATTCAGAAAAAGATTTTTCCAATATTACAAATGTAGACCTCATCCTCACCTGCGATTTAGAAGATGAAGACTGCTTTAAAATCGAGCTTTTGAGCAGTGAGTTAAATGAGACTCCGCTGCATCCCCTTTCCGGTCTTGTTGCCATCGCCAGTGATTTCGGTTACAAATGCGAAGAAGTTCCTTGCTTTGACTTCCGCAAGCCAAAGTCACTTCTTGGCTTCTTAAAGACGCTGATCCGCGACTATAGCCATTAAATATCTACAGGAAACGGCACAGTTCCGGCATCCAGTCTCCGATAAAAATTTCATCTCTGATAATTGCACGCCAGACCGGTGGGAAGAAGGCTTCCAAAAGAGTCATCACTTCCACCCAGTCTGGCTCTTTTTTACGTTCCCTCTTTAAGTATGCCGTCCATTTCCGTTTCATATAAGTATAATCCTTATAGTGAAGGACGGTATCCAGCCGGTCTTTTCCAAAAAACAGCTCTCTCTTTGTTCCAATTTCAATAATCTGCTGCTCAACCTTTCTGCCATCTAACGCCTCTTTCTTTAAGATTCCATAAATTTCTTCATAGCAGGACAGGTCGTTGATTAATTCCATTTTCTCTAAGATTTCCACAAAATTCTCTGCCACAACCTGCTCATAAGGATATTGCAGAAACTGGATTACCGTATTCTCTTGTAAGAAAAATGGCAATTCTCCATGGGCAGGCTGCATCTGCTCGTCCCGAAGCTCCTGAAAACGCAGGGTAATGGGAACTTCATGCTCCTTTGATTTTGCCAGCACCTCTATCTGATAGCTGCCCGCCCTTTCTTTCTCTATCTGATAGACATACTCCGGCTTCCGGCTTAACACCTCTTTCATGAGCTGCCCTAACTGCATTTCCGTTAAATGCTCATCCTTTACCACCTGATAATAATAGGAAAGGGAAAAGACTCTCTTCCGGCGATAATTCTCCACACCGAGGCTGCTGCCATTTCTAAGATAAAGCTTCTCTGCAAATGTTGATTTACTTATCTGATATAGAAAATACTCGGTTACCGCAGAAGGAAGCAGGTCCACAAAAGGGATTTGCAAGTCCTCACTTCTCTGCCGGATCAATGATTCACTCAGTATGCACTCTGCCACTACAGCCACACTCCAATTCTGCTCTGAACCTTTGCCACAACCTTGCGGGCTCTGGCATATTCCATTAATTTTGCAATATCTTTCTTTGGCTCATTGATAAATGCCAGCAGCGCCTTCTTTAAATCCTCCCGCTCCAGACGTTCCTCGTACTTGAGGCAGTCACAGATAAGACGCTCTTTTTCATAAATCTTCATCTCGCCACCGGCAAAAGGAATGGCCGTTACGCCAAGCTCCATGACTTCCGGCTCTGTATAATATGGTTTCACCACCGGATATTCCATGCGGAACCTTGACTTCGAAGTATTCTTGCTAATGGCAATACTCCATTCATAAGGGCGCTTCTCAATATAACCGTAATAGTAAAGGGCGCTGTCCATACATAAGATTCCATCCGGAAACAGTCCCAGAATAATTTCTTCCTGCGGCTTCTCTTCATACCCCATGGAATAATATCCACTCTTTACATGGTCAAGTATGCCGGCTTTCACCAGTCCCTGAATACTTTTATAGGTCAATCCCAAAGGATATAATTTTTCGGCTTTCACAATGCCATTATTTTCTTCTAAAAGCTTCTTTATCTCTTCAATGGTCTGCTCTTTCTGCTTCGCATTCATAGATATCGCTCCTTCGCATTTTTCTTCTAGTATAAGTTAATTTTTGCCGCTTGTCAATTTCTGTTGCAATTTGTCTCATTTTTTTAATTTGTCGTTGTAAAAGTCATTTTCTTGTCGTATAATTTATTTGGAACAATATTTAATGTCGCATATGTCTATTCGAATATACGCTTGTTTTTGATAAATGAGGTATTTATGGAAACAGAAAATACTACCCGAAAAAACCCTTCCCGGGAAACCTGCCAGAAGATTATCAAACGTATTCTGGTCACAGAAGTATTGGAAAAGGGCTGCAATGAACATTTCCGTCAGGCTTCGGATTTTATGGGATATTTCCAGTCCCTGTACCCTGCTTCCGATGCGCTGACCAAACAGGTGCAGCGTGCCATCAAGGCAATGGATATGCCCCGGGATGAGAGAGGTTACTTTATTGTAAATAAAACATCAGAGCAATTTGAGCAGGACAAAGAAATCAGCCGCCTGCTGCAATCCGGTGAAGCTTCTTTAAAAAGTCTGGAGGAATCCGAACCGGTACTGATTGAAGTACCAACCGAGCTTGCCGATTATCTGATGTATACTTTAAGTTCTTCCATCAGCTTAAAGGGACATTATGATACTATGGTAAAGGCTTATAATGGCATCATTATCTACACCAGGGAGCGCAGCCGTATCCTTTCCTACCTCCAGACTCTGTTATCCACTAATTGATGATAATTATCCAAATAGTGTGGATAACTCTGCTACGATAACAGAATAATAATGGATTTATCCACAAATTATCAGAATATAATTCGTCCTGACGTTAATGTCCAAGATAACGTAAAACGACAATATTTAAATTTAAATATTGTCGTTTCTTTTTATTCTTGTCCTTTTCAGTTGTTCTATTGCAATTTTCGAGACTATTTTCTTCTTCTGTGCCGTCTTCTCTTGCTGCGATAGTTTCTTTTTATGGTTTTATAACGTTTATCCGGTCTGCTCTTTGAGAAATATTTGTGTCTGATAATATAGAAATTATCCGCAAATCTCCGAATCAGAAATGCTATGACCACAAGAGCTGCGACACCGAGAATTCCCAATAACACTTTCCAGATATTTATCTGGAACTTATGCTTCGTGGTGGTTCTGGTTCCTGCTTCCGTAGAAATCTCTTCTGCTTTTACATTATCAAAGGAGAATGTATCTGCTTTTACTCCGGTGGAAATGATATCCGCACTGCCTACATCATGTCCTGCAAATGTATATTTGATATTTGCCAACACATCATCCGAAGTATTATCATAGCTTACTGCTGGCGTAGCTTCGCTGAATTCTGCACTCTTTGGCAGAACAATATTTCCCGCCGGGTCTATCTTTACAAAGGAGGAATTGGTATTGAGCATTCCCATATCCATTTCTCCATTTTCAAGCCTTGTCTCATTCTGCGCTACATTATATAGCGAAAAGTTCTCAAAATAATAATTATACAATGCAATACTATCTGTCCACTGCGCCGGCGACTGGGCATTCATAATGACACAGATAAGTGTCATATCGTCCTTTTCTGCATAGGTAACCAGCGTACTGTTTGCCGCTGTGGTGTATCCGGTCTTGCCACCAACACAATATTCATAGAGATACTGTCCTCTGGTTTTAAAGGCATGAATCATCTCATTGTGATTCTGCAGATAGGTGATTTCATCATGCTTGTTGGTTGGTGGAATCTGATAGGTTTTAGTTGATATAATCACACGGAAAGTCTCATTCTGGTAAGCCGCCTTTGCAATCAGTGCCATATCATAACAGCAGGTGTAGTGAAGGGTTGCATCCTCTCCCTCAGATAGTCCGTGTGGATTGTTAAAATGTGTATTCACACAACCTAACTCTGCCGCTTTGTCATTCATCATCTGAACGAAATTCTCAACGGTTCCGCCTACATGCTCCGCTACCGCATAGGCACATTCATTGGCAGACTCCAGCATGACTGCATAAAGGCATTCCTCCATGGTCATCTGCTCTCCCACATCCCTGGAGATTCCGGAACCATGGGTGTTATAAACCGCCTCTTTGGAAAATGTTACTGTCTCATCCAGCGAACAATTTTCCAGTGCCAGAAGCGTGGTCATAATCTTCGTGATACTTGCCGGACAATGCTGCTCCGTGGAATTCTTATCATAAAGAACCGTTCCTGTGCTCTCTTCCATCACAATCGCATTGGGTGATTCGGTTTCCGGCTCCTGGGGCCAGTACTCTGCCGCCTTTACCTTTTGTGTGTTTATACCCAATAAGCCGACAAAACAGCACACTGCCAGTCCGAAGCTTAATATTCTCTTTTTCTTTTTCATTTTCTGCTGCTCCTAAATCATTCTTACCTTTAAGTATATATCAATCCATTTCCATGGTGCAATACCTTTCCATTAATATTCACAATTCTCTTTCTTTTAAACCATAAATATGATAAATTGTTTTCGAAAGATATATATAAGTAGAAAGGATTTCATATTATGAGACTTCGCAATATCCCGGCGGCTGCGCCGGCTGTAGAAGCCAGTGACCTCTGTATCAAGGATGCCGCTTCCCATAAAGGACACTGGAATGAAATATTTGGAAATGACCACCCGATCCGCATTGAAATCGGCATGGGCAAGGGACGCTTTATCATGGACTTAGCTGCCCGGAATCCGGATATCAACTATCTTGGCATGGAACGTTACGAAAGCGTATTGTACCGCGGACTCCAGAAATTGGAAGAAAATCCACTGCCAAACTTACGCCTTCTGTGTGAAGATGCGGCACTTCTGCCGGACTTTTTCGAAAAAGGCGAGTTAGACCGCATTTATCTTAATTTCTCCGACCCATGGCCAAAGGACCGCCATGCCAAAAGAAGACTGACCTCCCGCCAGTTCTTAGAGCGCTATGACAAAGTCTTAAAAGGTGACGGACAGATTGAGTTTAAGACCGATAACGTAGGACTTTTTGACTTCTCCTTAGAAGAAATCGATGCTGCAGGCTGGAATCTGGACGCATTTACAAGGGATTTACACCATGATACTGCCATGAACGAAGGCAATATCATGACCGAATACGAAGAGAAATTCTCTTCCAGGGGAAATCCTATCTGCAAGCTGATTACTTCCAGAAATATTCCTTTATGACCTTTCCGATAGTGCCAGTGCACGGACACTGCCGGATGCATGACCCATGAGATGAACCATTTGCCTGAGCAGTCGGAGTTGGTTTATCAGTGAAATTTTTATAAATTTTTCTTTTTTTATTGTGGCTTATCTTCTGAGGGTTTATAATACATCATAGCATAAATCATTGATATAATGTAAGGAGATGTATACCATGTACGAATTTACAGAAGATTGTATGATTCATATTCCACAAATAGATGAGGAACACCGCAAATTATTCCAGATAATAAATGATGCTCTTTCCCTTGTTAAAACAACCGAAGATATTTCCGGAATTGCCCAGAGCCTGCTTCTTCATCTGAAGGATTATGCGAATACACATTTCGCCCATGAAGAGGCTTATATGGAACAGATTCATGACCCGGAGCTTCCTCTTCAGAAAAAGGAACATGCTGAATTTGCTGAGAAAATCAATTCCTTTATTTTAGATAAGTCTTCAAAAGAGGCTGCCAGAGCATCTTTCGAAGAACTACTTTCCTATCTGGTACGCTGGCTGTACCACCATATCTTAAGCAGTGATATGATGATTGGAAAAATGTCCGCAGTTGAAGGGACTTCCGAAGACCCATTTGCCTTTACGGACAAATACAAGACCGGCATTGACCTTGTGGATAAAGAGCACCGCCGTCTCTTTGAAATTATAAAAGAGACCAATGACCTGATTCAAAACGATCTGCTGCATGACAAATATGATGAAATTATGCGGCTTTTAGTGAAATTAAAGGATTATACACAATTTCATTTTGCTGATGAGGAAATGCTGATGGAGAAGATGCACTATCCGGAACTGGCTGCCCAGAAGCGTGCCCACACTGCTTTCGTTGAACGCCTGGTAGAAATTGACCTCTCAGAACTTGACGATATGGACAATAACCAGCAGACTTATCTTCTGGAACTGATTCAGTTTCTGCTGGGCTGGTTATCCAACCATATTATTGGTATGGATAAAAAAATTGCTGTCTATATGGACGAAATGAAAAAATAATAAACTGCAGAGCATACATCATAAAACCGACTTCCTGATATTAGATTTTATTCTAAGTCAGGGAGCCGGTTTTCTTATATAAAGTGTCTTTCTGTGACACGCTCTCCTTTTTCAAGATGAACGAAATTACAATCCCATTTTCCCGATAAAAGCTTTCTTATAATATTGCAGTCGGATGGCTCCACCGCCAGCTTCTTATTTAGAAGTTCTGCAGGTCTTTTCAGTCCATCTTTGGTTTTCTTTATATCATAGCTTTGCGTATCTATTAAAGTAATCTTCTCATAACCGCCATAGATTGTATCTAAGACTTCCATCCCCCGTTCTCTGCCATAAGCAGCAAGAATGGTGCGGCACTGGCCTCCAATGGACTCCTTGTCAATTGTCCACGCTCTTGTTGCATAAAGAGAATTCTTATCCACATGATTCTCCAAAAGCTGGTGGATACAGTCGTGGAAACGTGGCATTACAAGCTCTGTATTCCAGCTTACAATCCCTTCCGTGCCCCGCCCGCACAATCCATAGGTGAGCAGGATTATATCCACATCCTGGTGCCTGTCAATCTCCTGCTGCAGCAGATTTCTTAATACAGACGGGTTTCTATGCAATCCACGTTGCAGATATACAACAGGATATGTTATATTTAATTGTTTTCTGTACTTTTCAATTTCATCCTGCTGCATTGCACAGGCAATCAGAATTTTCTTTTCCAAATGATTTCCTCTATATTTATATATTTTTCTATATCCTTTTGCATATAATATCTAAAAAAGGGTATGCCCTCATGAAATTCAAATCAAACTGCTTTTCCAGAAAGGCTTTGCTTTTTTCCTACCGTAAGCCTGCCCTGCATACTAAATTTACTACAATTCAAAGGTCTTTTAAAGAAGTAAAAAATATACTGAACAAATAAACGATATCTTCATCATTCCTTATTTACATCTACAGAACCTGCCACTGACAGCTTCTTACGGATTTTTTATAACAAAAAAAAGCACCAACCCCATGGCTCCACGTCCACAAAATCGGTACTTTACATGCGCCACCAGGGGTTCGAACCCTGGACACCCTGATTAAGAGTCAGGTGCTCTGCCAGCTGAGCTAGTGGCGCATTGCTTAACGCAAGGACTATTATATAATAGAATTTATCGAATTGCAAGTAATTTTTTATTTTTTTTAAAAATTTTGTAAATTACATATTAGCAAATAATGCCGCAATTTCTTCCGGTGTCATCATGTGATTCGGGTCAGAATTTGCCTCGATAACAGGCTCTGCTGCCGGTTCTTCCACAACCGGTTCTGACACAGGTTCCTCTTCCGTTATCGGCTCAGATTCTTCTGAAATAGCATCTTCTGTTACAACTGGTGCTTCTTCAGCTGCTGCATCAGCATTTGCAATCAAAGCAGCAATCTCTTCCGGTGTCATCATATGATTTGGGTCGGAATTCATTTCCATAACCGGTTCATCAATGGTATTTACCATTTCTTCTGTAAATGCAGGTTCTTCCGGTTCTTCATCTGCAAATCCAAGTGTATCATCAAAACCAACTGGTTCTTCTGGTTCCGGTTCATTGTTCTCTTCTGCGGATCCGGTTTCTTCTGCTACTTCTTTTGTAGTCTCAGCTGCTTCGTCATTTCCGAATAAAGCATCTATATTTAATAAATCATCTTCTGCTAAATCCGGCATATCCTCTGCAGTTGTCTCCGGTTCTGTTTCTGGTTCTTCCGGCATCACTTCGTTGATTGGTGCTTCCGGTTCTTCCGGCATCACTTCGTCGATTGGTGCTTCCTGTTCTTCCGGCGTTACTTCCTCAACTGGTGCGGCTGATGATGGCTGTACCGGTGCTGCTGTATAAGCAACAGCTGGCGCACCATTTATTTTTCCAACTTCAGCTAATATGGTATTGTGGATGGATAATTCCATTTCTTTCACGGAAGCTGCCATTTCCTGCTGTTTTAGCAGAAGGTCTTTATTGGCATTCTCAACTATGATACGCTGCTGCTCTAACACGTTCTTCTCAAGATTATCCAGACGGTCGGAAAGATTAAATATCTGCTCTAATAATTTGTCGTTGGAATTCATCAATGCATCGGAATTTTCTTTGTTACGGCTTATGGTAACTTTGGCAATGGATTTCTGTGCATCTATGATGTCCTTTGTCGGTGAACCGGCTGCCTCTTCGATACGATCAAGCTGATCCGCAATATCTTCAAAGGATTTGCGGGTTACAAGATAAGAAGCTTTTTCTGACTTAAACAGATTATCATACTGTTCGTACTGGTCAATCTCTTTCTTATAATTTTTCTGGATTGCACTGGCAATCAGAATATAAATATCAGCCAGTGCTACAACTGTAAGTACAATCAATGCCACATAATTGGACGGATAGTTAATCATCACATATAATTCCCCTAAAACCAGCACTGTTAATACCAGTACAGCCGTCACAATTCTCAGATTGTAAGAATCCTTCTTTTGTTTGATGTTCTGCTTTGCTTCTTCCATTGTAAAAATCCTCCATGATTTTTTATTTTTCACTAAATAGCAGGAGCAAACCGTAAAAACCTGCCACTATACTGGCAGTTCCCTGGATATGTCCTGCAGCCGGGTACTTACTTTCCCTGTAAGTATAATTAATTTTATTCTATCACAGGTAGAATTTTCCTTCAAGAAGCCTTTTCCAAAATAGAAATGAAAATTAAGAAAGTTTGCTAGTTGATACCTTTACATATGAACTGATTTAAAAACTGATTTTTATCACATGGTCTGCCAAAAAGATAGCCCTGCAGATAATCAGCATGTATTTCTTTCAGCTTTTGATACCACTCTTCTTTTTCTACACCTTCTATACATATTTTGATATCTATACTATGTACCAGTTCAACTATTTTTTTTAACAGCTCAAAGTCCCTTGTTTGACTCATAGCTTTTGCTGTAAAATGATTATCCAGTTTCACATAATTAGGATTCATGTTTACAATACAATGTAGATTTGAAAAACCTGTGCCAAAATCATCCAGAATAAACTGTATTTTTTTCTCTTCGAATTTCTTCCGAAGCGTATAAAAATACGGTGTCATATCCGTATATCCGCTTTCTGTCAGTTCCGCACACAGGCTCTCCGGCGGAAGATTATATTGTTCTATAGACGAAAGTATGTCCTTCCAGATATCACTTTTCATCATCTGAATATAAGATATATTTACATTAACCTTAAATCCCGGTATATACTGCCGCATTTCATGGCACATTGCCGCAGCTTCATTTAATACAAATCTTCCAGCCGGAATAATAAGCCCGGTTTCTTCCAGTAATGGTATAAATTCCACAGGCGAGATACTTTCTTTTTTTCCACCTGAATATATGGAAAACCTCATAAGCGCTTCCGCACCAATTATATTTCCCGAGGAACAATCTATAATCGGCTGATAGTATACTTCAAATCCTTCAAATTCATTTGTCACGGCACCTCGAAGTGCACTTTTTATTTTCTCTTTTTTTAAAAATAACTTATAATCTTCTTTCTCAAAAAAATATACTCCGTTTCCTCCCATGGATTTTGCCTGTTTTAAAGAGAAAACCGCTATTTTACGATACTCGTCATAATATTTTAAGAGCTTCGTTGCATGGATAATTCCGGTAGATACTGTAAAAACCACCTTATATTTTTCAGAAATAATAAAATCTTCTATTTTTTTACATATTTCCTTCTGCAATAGCATAACATCATCTCTTGTATGGCTTTCCAGATCAACAATCATATACTCATCTGCAACAAGATGGTACAGCTGCTGGTTATCAGAAAGACATTCCTTGATACCGTCAGCAACACTTTTCAACACATAATTTCCATAATCTACGCCTAATGTACCATTAATCGCATTAAATCCATCAATCCCTATATGTATTAAAAATACTGACGAGCTGTCTTTTATATGGGAAGAAACAAAGGAATGCATTTCTCTTTCACCCAAAAGTCCGCTGACATTATCTGCCCGCTGTATATTTCCAATTTCGTTTACACAGCCTATAAGATAATGAGGTTTTCCATCTTTATCATGGATTACCTTTCCACGGCAGTTAATCCATACCGGCATCCCATCTTTATCAAGCCATCTGTAATGCAGATTGTGATTTTTTTCGTTTCCATCCGCAATCCGCTGTAAATGTTGCCTAATCATCGGGCGGTCTTCTTCATATACAAAATAGCGGACACTGTCGGCAGCATTATCAAATGAATTGCCCGGCATCTTAAAACGCTTCACCGCTTCCTGTGAAATGATAAGGGTATTTTTCTGTAAATCTATAATATAAAGATAGTCATCCATACATGGTGCAAATACTTCTATTAAATCCTCTGCTCCTATTTCCTTGAGCAGTCTGCGTATGTTTGTATCCATAGTATAAGTGCCTTTCTTACAAAACTTTTATACTGATAAACTTTCTATTCTGTGTTAGAAATTATAGCTGGAAATCATTATCGTATTATACTGTTTTTTCTGATTCTGCCACTTTAAATTTACGAATCATTTCACGCAGATTTTCTGATTCGCTGCTCATCTCCTGGCTGGCAGCTGCACATTCCTCAGATGTTGCAGAATTGGTCTGTACAACATCATTAATTTGTTCAATTCCTTCATTAATCTGCCGGATTTCTGTTGTCTGTGTTTCTAACGTTTCCGCAATATTTGTAACTTCTTCTGTAATTATTTTAGAGTTCTCTGCAACATCTTCCAATTGCGCCGCAGTCTGTCCTGCAATCACCATACCCTTTTCTACTGCCTTCACAGAGGTTTCAATCAACATTGCAGATTCTTTCGCTGCCTGGGCACTCTGGTCCGCTAACGAATTTACCTGATTTGCTACAACTGCAAATCCTTTTCCGGCTTCTCCTGCCCTTGCTGCTTCGATAGAAGCATTCAATGCAAGCAGATTTGTCTGGGAAGCAATTTCATTAATTGTTGCAATAATTTTGTCAATTTCTTTTGATGCTTCATTAATTTCATGCATGGAATCAACCATCTCATGCATCTTACCATTACTTTCTAAAATGGCATTTCCAAGCTCATCCACCCTTCCACTAATTTCTTTTGCAGATTTTGAATTATTTTCTACCTGTTCAGATACACCTGCAACTGTTGCTGTCAGTTCCTCTACTACTGCCGCCTGATTTGTAGCTCCATCTGCAAGATCATTAGAACTTGATGCTACCTGGTCTGCTGCACTTGAAACTTCATTGGAAACATTTTGAATTCCTCTAATCGTTTCTCCTATACTTTCTTCAAATTGCATAAAAGAATTTAAAATTCCGACAAAATCTCCCCGCCACTCTACTTCCGGTTTAACATCAAAATTTCCTGCTGCAAACAATTTCATTGCACGGTCAATATCGTCTACATAGCTTCCCAGGATACGGATTGATTTACGCATACTGTGTGCCAGTCTTCCAATCTCATCTTCTGAACGATAATCCAGTGTACTGTGTAAATTTCCTTCTGTCAGTTCCTTTGCGACATCCTCAACTGCCCGTAAAGGTTCAAGAATTGTATCCAGGACTTTTTTACCTGTTTTCTTTGTCAGTATCCATGCCAAAAATAAACACACTATAATACATACAATTCCTGCTATAGCAAAAGTAAATGTAGTTCTGGAAGCCCTGCTGCTCTCCTGGTCTGTCACATCATCTAATCTTATTGCGATTTCCACCGCTTTATTTAATGCAGGTGTGCAATCATTCATGATTTCATCAACTGCTTTTTCCTTATCACCACTTTTAATTTTTTCTATAATAGAATAACCAATGTTTCCCCAATCCGAAAGGGCTGATGAATATTCCTCATAATCTGAGTCAGGAATAATTCCGGTTCCCTTTAAATTTTTCAGTTCAGAATCAACTTCTTTCAGCAGCTTTTCTACTGTTTTCTCATAACCGGCATATGAAGAAGTATCATCATTTAATGCCATTTCCCTGATATTTCTTGCTGCCGCATTCACATTAATTCTACATATTTTTACTGCCTGATCTGCTACAGTAACATTTTCTATATAATGTACCATATTAGCAAATAAAACACCTATGACCACTATAGAAAGCAAGCCTGAAATTAACATCATAATAATGACTTTTCTGTAGCCATAGTTTATCCTTTCCTGCAGATGCATGTTTTCTAATTTCCTTTTCATTTTATCTTTTTGTGAAAACATTGATTCTTATTTCCTTTCTCTTTATTTTAATTTTTTCTAGACCTTGTTATATCAGAATTTTTTCAAAAGTCAACGACTTTTCAGCTTTAATTTTCAAATTCTATTTTTTTGATAAAATTTAACACTTCCTGCTTTGGTTTTTCGTCATTTTTAAAGACAGCTATTTACAGTATTTTTCTATAAAAACGGCCGCACCATCTTCTATAGCAGCAAAAGCCATCTTATCGTCTGGCCATGATTTTCTGAGTGCCACATAAGAAATCAGAAAATTTGCAAGCCAGCCAGCCGGTACAGCAAGCCAGACAAATGCAATGCCAAAACGCGGTGCGAGTATCAAAGCAACTGACAGACGAATTGCAAGATTTACCATATTTGCAATGAGAAATGGACGCATGATTCCAAGTCCCCGAAGAACTCCGTCTGTTGCCATCTTGATACCCATGAAAATGAAAAAGAAGCCGAGCCATCTCATATAATCTCCAGACACCTGATATGCCAGCGCTGTTCCATCTTTACCCAGAAATAATGAGGAAATCTGGGTATGCAGTGTTTCAATGACTATAAAAGCAAGGACTGCAAAACATAAATCTAACACCAGTGCAGCGTGGTATCCTTTTTTTAGACGCACGATTTTCTTTGCGCCAAGATTCTGGGAAACATACGGCGAGACTGCATTGCCTATGGACACAAATATCAGTGAAAAAACATTCTCTACCCTCATCGTTGCCGCATAACCTGCAAGAGCCTGTGTACCAAACGGATTTACAACCGCCTGTACAATCATCATACCAATTGACACTGTTGACTGCTGGAGAACCGACGGTACAGCAATGCGGAGCATGGAACGTAATTCCCTCCCGTCAAACCAGCGAGCCGGACTCTTATACTGGCGTATCCGGTATAAAAAGATTAAAAACGAAAATACTGCCGAAATGCCTTGTGCAATAAGCGTGGCTAGGGCTGCACCGAACACACCCAGACCAAGGCCTGCTACCATCCAAAGATCCATCATAATATTCAGAACAGAAGAAAAAATCAAAAGGCATAATGGAATCTTTGATTCACCGATTGAAGTAAACATCGTTGAAAGAATGTTGTACATAAACAGAAACGGAAATCCCACAAAATAAACACGAAGATATAGTACTGCTTCCTCCAGTATATCAGCGGGTGTCTGTAATAAGCCCATCATGGAACGTGAAAAACAAAAGCCAGTAACTCCCAGAAGTATGCTAAGAACCAGAAAACTAATCAATGATGTTGATACTATTGTTTTCATTTTACTATAATCTCTGGCACCAAAATAACGGCTCACAAGTACACCTGCACCTACACCTGCACCAAGTGCTATACAAATGAATACATTCGTAAGGGCAGCACAGGCACCAACAGCCGCAAGGGCAGAAGATCCAACAAACTGACCCACAATGATTGAATCAGCCATATTGTAGACCTGTTGAAAAAAGCTTCCGAAAATCATTGGCATTGCAAAAACAGTCAGTGCTTTAAGGGGAGCATCTGTAATTAAATATTCATCTTTTGACATGTTCTTCTTCCTCTGTAACTATTTTAAAGCACTATTACTGCGGCATCAAGTCCCTCAACTTTTCCGTCAAACAGTTCTCCTTCAAGCAAATTATATTTTCCCTCATACTCATTAAATCTCTTCTCACTGCTGCTGCAGTTAAAAATCAATGCCATGGTCTCTTCACTATTTTTTCTAATCAGAACAATGGTTTCTTCCTCATCCCTTGTGATTGCCTCAATCAATTCACCTTCTACGATACATTTATATTTTTTTCGAACCTGTAACAGCTGTTTATACCATTCAAACATCTCTTTATCCTGGTATTCTTCATCCCAGTACATGCCACGTCTGCAATCCGGATCGTTTGCTCCCGGCATCGCATACTCATCTCCATAATAAATCATCGGCATTCCCGGCAATAACAATTGAAAAGCTGCTGCCAAATGCTGCTTTTTCTTATTATTCTTACATAAATGTAAAAATCTTGCTGTATCATGGCTGTCTATCAGATTCCACATAAGAGGATAACATTTTTTATTTAAGCGTCCTTTCAAATATCCAAGATTCTGTATAAACTGGCTGACCGTAATCTTTTCATCTGCAAGCAGATCTATCATATTCAGATAAAACGGATAATTCATGACCGTATCCCATTCATCTCCTTCAAGAAAATCTCCTGCATAATGCCAGATTTCTCCAATTATCAGCATATCTTTCTTTACTGCCTTAACTGCTTTTCTAAAATTCTTCCAGAAAAAATGGCTGATTTCATCTCCTACATCCATTCTCCATCCGTCTATATCGCATTCCCTGATCCAATAGCATGCAACATCTGTAATAAATTTTTCAACTTCAGGATTTTTCAGATTTAATTTTGGCATTCCACCATAATAACCAAAGCATTTGAAGTTTGGAATCTCTCCCCTTTCACTTTTAAGTGGAAATTCATCAATAAAATACCAGTCCAGATATTTAGACTTATTTCCCTTTTCCAAAATATCTTCAAATGCAAAAAATTCATTTCCTGTATGGTTAAACACCGCATCCATAACCACTTTCATTCCATATTCATGCGCTTTTTGTACCAGCTCTTTAAGATCCTCTGCTGTTCCGAATGAGGGATCTATCTGATAATAATCAATGGTATCGTATTTATGGCTTGAATTTGATTTAAAGATTGGTGTCATATATAAAACATCAATTCCAAGACTATGGACATAATCCAGATGTTCTATAATTCCTCTGAGATCACCATGCAGATTATCCATAGACGTAACTGGTGCTTTATACCATACTTCCTTGTCTACCGGCTGTGATGATGCAAAGCGGGACGGAAAAATCTGATATACGACCTTATTTTCTGCCCACTTTGGCACCACAAACATTTCTTCCTCCCGTAGATTCTGCGGGCAGTCAAACATTCTGTCCCTGTTTGTAATACATTCCTTACTAAACTCATAATTGCCGTAATATACTTTTTCCCCCTGCATATCCGTAAATTCAAAAAAATAACGGAGACATATCAGATGCATCTGGATCTGTGCTTCATAATAATCCTGAAACTGTGAGGTGGCAACCTTCTTCATTGGAATTGTCTTTCGTGTATCCTTCCATTCCATTGGTATATACTTATCCTCATAATGAAGAATTATTTCCTTTATATCATCTCTTTTTACCTGGATGCGTATCACAAATAAATCCTTATCTATTGCATAGCAGAATCTTTTGTCCATATCATGAATAATTGCAGAGTATTCCATTCATTTTCTCCTTTACATATTCTGTTTTCTTCTTTCATATTACTTACTTTTTCTATATCTTAACGTGATAATCCTGACTTGTCTATAGATAACTTCCTCTGCAGCTTGCCGATTGATAAAAATATCCGAATCTTTATCTGGATCTGACCTGGATTTCGATTCTATCATACACCGTTTCAAACCGGGTGTTGCATCAGTTGATTGAAATGGACCAGATTGATAAAATCTGCTGGGGATGTGATACCTGGACAGTAGATGAAAGCTATGGTTCTCTTCTTGCTTTCCGCTTTTCGATGTGTAAGGTTTTGATATAAAATATAAAACACAGTTATGCTTGGACGAAACTCCCAGATATCATCATCAAGGTGTTTTGTGATAATTTCATTAAGCCGTGTACCATTATCTTCGAGGATCTGGATGTACAAACTGATCTGCCATTGGAATCTTCGTAAAATATCTTAACAGCTCCATTTCAATTTCAACTAATTTTTCATCCGAATCTCTGTTATCCATCTTTTCTGTCAATGACATTTTCTCCTTTTCCCTGAACGAAAAAAATCACCCAGACTAGAATTTTTAATCTAATCTGAGTGATGCTTCGTCAGGCCTGTTTTCATCTCTGTAAAGCACCTTTCGGTGCTCGTCCGGTGCTCGGAGCACCCGGAGGATATAACCATTCCGTTCCATCGAGTTCACTCAGTTGGCCACCATTACGATTCAGCTTCGTAACAATGATCACTTGGTTTTCTTATTAGATTAACTATATTATAACGTGCTGTAGGTCGGATGTCGATGATTTTTTGACCATATTTATTGTTTTATATGTTACTTCTCTATTAGTTCTGCAAAACTGGAATTCACAGTTCTTCCATCCTTCCCATCTTCAGCGCCATAACAAGAGTTCCGGCTGCCATCACAAAGACACCAATTTCAATCACATAGATGGGAAGAAGCGCCGGACCTGCCACGGCAAAGAAGTCCACGATAAAATGAATCCCATATGCAAGAACCGCTGTAAAAGCCGCTGTCCTGCATTTGCCTGCCTTTACCGCCCGGTAGATCAGCAGTGACAACCCGATATGCAGAATGATGGCACTGATTCTTTCGATTCCGCTTACAAAAAAGAGTGGTGCCGGTGTTGTCCATAGGGCCGACAGCTGTGACACGGTCTGGTTTGCAGACTCAGCAGGAAGTGCCGCCAGCGTATTCTGCATGGCTCCGCTGTTGATCATCAGCATGGACACAAGATTGCTGATTCCGGAGAGTCCTCCGAGCAGAATGGCCTCCACACCGCCATGCCCGATTCCATACATCAGTGCATTTGGAAAATCCAGCCATTTCTTCATCCAGAACTTCATGGCAATCAGTCTTCCGGTCTCTTCAAAAACCGCTGCAGCCAAAGCCGCGTACACATAGTAAAGCCATGGCCTGCTCTGTGCGTTCAGTCCGCAGAACTGAATGACAAGAACATGCAGCAGCTGCTCCAACAGCATGGCAAACAGCAGATAGGTTCCTGCTCCGATAAAGAACGAGGAAATCCTTGCCTTAAGCTTCACCCTTCCTGCAATGAACAAAGCAATCGGTACCCCCATCGAGAGGACAACGGAGCAGATAACTCCCGCTATCGCCAGACCTGATATTGTGTTCAATTCCATCTTTATACCTCCCTGATTCTCAAAAAATTCCTTTATTGTATTTGAACTGTCCATACAATATAAAGCCTAATCCGACAATAACTGCTGGAAGAATGATATAATCTATAATTATTTCACTCCAAAACGAAACAATAAAACCTAATACAAGAGATATTCCTATAATCAGCGTTCCTGTGCCGACTGTTTTTCCATACTTTGGTATATCTTCTTCCTTTACTTTTCGCCTGTTATAAGAGTGAATTGTGCTGATATTGCCTTTGATATTTACAATTCCCACAACAGATATGAACACTCCCAAAATCAACATTATAATATTTTCCATAATGACCTCCTAAAAATAGAATAGTTCCTCAAATTTTTTGTCCAATGCAATACAAAGAATTAGAGCCAATTTTGCAGTTGGATTAAACTGTCCTGTTTCAATAGAACTAATGGTATTTCTTGATACCCCTACCATTTCTGCAAGCTGAGCTTGAGAAAGATTTGCTTCTGTGCGAACTTCCTTTAAGTGATTTTTCAGTTGTAATTGTTCTTTCATATTCTCACCTCTAAAAGGTGGCTAACAAATCCAACAAATGCCAAAATGGAAAGCACAAAAAACAGAACGGTCAAGACCAAATCACTCTTTCGCTTCATTTTGATAAAACGAACTAACCATTGTGTTGCAATAATGCTGAAGTATATAACCCACGGACTGTAAATCATAGTATGAGCAAGCACAGAAGATAACAGCGAAAGCAAACAACACACTAAAGCACCAACTCTGCTTGCGTGACTTCCGGCTTGATATACCACTTCCATTTCAGCCAAGTCCTTATTGCGATGTTCTTTTCTGCTTGCATTTAAGATTTCGTCCTTTTTCATAAAAACACCTCCATGCCAAGTTTTCTTTGCATATTTTAATTATACACATACCAAGTTTTCTTGTCAATAGAGTTCATAAAAAAGTTACAACCGATATAATAGGTAACTTTTCTACCACTTCGATTATACTCGCAACTTAATGACTTCTTGAATACTTGCCGAAAAAGAAAAACTGCCATCGGTTTGACAGCAGTTCTTCTTCGGTTGGTATCCGTTAGGAATACACAATATCATTCAATACAATCTCATCGGCACAGGCTCGAATGTTATTCATCAATCCTATCCATCTCATCATATCCGTTGCTTTCAGTTCTTCCGTTACACCCTGCTTCTTTGCCATTTCCTTTATCAGATATCATAGGAATAGATGCTTCCACCCTCCACACTGACCTCTGATGCCCTTACTGACATCGGTATCTCTGTTCCAAATACCTTAATTGATGCAGAATAGGTATCATACACCATCAGGGAAATATCCCTGGCATAATTAGTTCTGTTATCAACCATCGTCAAAAGTATTCCTTCAATCTTGAGCTTTGGATTCAGCTGCTTCTTTACTCTTCCTATTGTCTTGATCAGCTGCTGTAAGCCTTTGACCGGAAGATATGCTGCCTGCGCCGGTATCAGTACAGAATCTGCACATGCCAATGCGTTAATTGTCATCATTCCAAGTGAAGGCATACAATCAATTATGATGTAATCATAAAATTCTCTCAGCCTGTCTACCATAGATCTCAGAATCAGTTCCCTGCTCATGGCATTTACCAAAGACACCTCTATCGCTGATAATTCAATGTTGGCTGGGATAAGGTCTACACCCTCCTTATGGTGTAAGATAGTCTTATCTATATTCAGTTTTTCATCATTCACAATGTTCATCATCAGTGTTGCCAGAGAATACTCCATTTCATCCGGCTCCTCATAACCTAAGCTGATTGTAAGACTTCCTTGTGGATCAGCGTCTATCATAAGCACTTTCTTTCCTTCCTGTGCCAATCCTATTCCTAGATTCACACATGACACTGTTTTACCTACTCCACCTTTTTGATTTGATACTGCTATTACTCTACACATATTCTGTTTCTCCTTTCCTAAATCCAGTTACTATTTCTCCATGATTTCAATATTTCCAATATTTCTCTACGCATCTGTTCCGATGTATAGGTTGATGGGAAAAATCTGTATAATTGTTCATTCTTAAAAACTACTCTGTCTGCTTCCTTCTGTTTTATCTCTCCAAGGATTCCTTCCGCTTCGCTTTCTGTA
>OHDV01000385.1_pt1 | contig 20811 bp, 14 predicted proteins | sample 1567041 | NCBI WGS metagenome assembly OHDV01 (sample SAMEA3879517, study PRJEB24766) | human gut metagenome | biome: human-associated habitat; feature: feces | place: USA | collected 1985/1987
TGGTCTTATAGACTTTCCCGTTTTGGATGCGTAACCCTCCATTTCCGATCCTGACTTCGAAAATATCTCCCGTGAATACCGCATAGTTGCTCGATCCTTTCACAACGGCTACTCCGTTGGGAGCGATCAGGTTCTTGCGGATGTCTTTCACGAAGTTGAATTGGGCGGCATTCATCGTTGCAGAGGCCGTAAGTTTTCCGGCTGCCGATGCTTCGACCGTAATCCGGATGTAGTACTTCTGGGCTGCTCCAGTGAAAAGATATGAAATCGTCTCGTCGATATTCAAATTCGTGTTTTGGGCTTCAGCCGTGCTGTTTCGGTACAGGGGATCGGCTTTCCCCGTCAAAGCGTTTACCACCTCGATCTTTACGCCCCCGCCACCTCCTTCGGCATTGCCTGTGATGCGGGCTGTAATCCGGGCTGACATCTGTACTCCCTGCCCACAGGTAAACGGCGGACTTGACTCGTAAACATTTCGGACAAAAGGATTGCTTTGTCCCGTAGCCAGTGCGCTCACTTCTTTCGTTTCTATGACACCCGGTACACTCACAGCACCCAGAACCTGCGATATGGACGTAATTCTGTATGGGGTGAGTATGATTTTATCTCTGCTTGCGGCCGCATCGCTCACCTCTACGGAATCGTTTTTGACCTGCAGGATTCCGACGGTTCCTTTGGTTGCGTGTACTTCTCCGTCGGCGTGTACTCTGAACACGGCTTTTTTCCGGTTCATATAGTCGGCACCCGACCAGAAGGGCACATTGTCTTCCTGCAAGCCGCTCACTCCGGCCGTCACTTCGTCTTGTGCATTTTTCAGCAACAGGACATTTGTCATCACCAGACCGCCTTTCACCTCGGTACTTCCGTCTTCCATAGCCTGCTTGAGGTACTCTGTCGATTTGATGGATTCGTCGATCGCGTCGTCGATCAGGTCCGACATGGTGCTGCTTACTTCGTAATAGTCGGAAAATAACTTTCTGAACTCGGTGCCGGTTATCTCGGATGTCGTACTCATATCGGCCAACAAGGGTGTGAGATAATCTTTGAGCCGCTGGAAATAGACCGTAAATGAATCCGTGGGTACATCATACTTTTCGGCATTCGCCATGATGCTCCAGTATTCACCTTGAATCCGCACCCATTCATTAGCCACCTGCTGTTTGTCGGAGGGCGTCAGGCTCGAATCCGAGGCAATGTAGTCCACATCCAGCTTCACCTGCTCGATCTGCGCCTGCACATCCTCTTCGGCCGTGATGTATCCCGTGGGGGCCTTGTTGCCTTCCGTGAGCTGGATGTCGTAGAGATACATGGAAACACCTTTGTTGATATACATGTATATCTTCTGTACCACACGCGAAGCATCGATGGTGTGGACCACTTCATATACTCCTTCCGTTCCCGCCGGAGGAGCGGAAAGCACTTCTTTGGTGCCGTCTTCGTATACGATACGGAACGTAATTTCGGCACCCTGCTTGATTCGGGCTTTGAAGACGTACGGAGTATTCGGCTTGTATTTTATCTGGCCGCCGAAACAGTCGGGGACCGTCGAAACCTGGGAGGCGTTGGTTGCGGCAAGCCCGGCCTGCAGAAGTTTGCTCCAATTGACATACAAATATGTTCCGTCCGCGTCCGCCCCCGAAGTTACGACATCCGTAACGCCCTCTTTGACACTGTTCCATTCCCGGATAAACTGCTTGGCGATGTAGTTGCGGGCGCCGAACTGAAGATTCGCAATTTCGTCTTTGGCTTCGTTGGCTGCCGTATCATCGGTGTATTTGGATGCTTTGTCCCAATCCGAGCTTTCGAAATTGCCCGTTGCACGGGATTCGATACAGCGCATGATGTCGCCACCTTCGCCCTGCGTCCAGATGTCACCCACATCGTAGGGTGTAGTCGGTGTTACGACGAATACACGACGTTTGGCATCGGCCGTGTCCTGCGCCCGCGCCGCCTCTTGCAGGGCCTTTACCGCATCGCTGTCGGCGATCGGCGTCCATTTATAGGTTCCGTCCTCTTCTTTTACCCACCGCCACGATTTGCCCGCATCGGGGTTCGTCGTCTTGTCGCTCGATATGGTGAAGTGAATCTGCGGGTATTCCGCCGGAGTGATTTTGGCATTATCGGTTTTGCGGATGACAAAAGCTATGTAGGGATTGTCGCTTCCGACGGTATAGCTCTGGCTCCATACGTAACTTGCTATAACCGCTCCGGATGACGCTATCGGATTGTAACCCATCGTATAGCCTTCACCCACCGACAATACGGCGCCTTTGGGTATTCCTCCGACCGGAGTTTTGAGCCGGATGCGGGTGCTGTCGGCGATTTTGATCTGATCCCAGGTCTTAATGCCGTCGATATAGGATGCACCGATGCTTCCCTGCTCCCAGCAGCCTGCGTCCGTCGGGTCGAAATTCGCGGGCAGCGTATTGGTGAACGTGTCGCCGATATGGTTTTCCTGCTCGCCGTCCGCTATCCATGTTTGGGCCGGTTCATTGTAAAGCGAGGGAGTATAGGGATAGAACCAGTTTTCCACGACACCGTCCAGCCGTTTGTTGATCTCGGACAATTCGCCGGGCAGCGTGTTATCGATGTAATCTTTGGCTTGCTGAGCTTTGCGATCGGCGGAATTGGCAGTGGCCTGGGCTTCGGTGGCCGTCTGATCGATCTGTTCGATGTCGAACTCCTTCTGGAACTGTCCCGTCGCGGGGTCGTAGAGCTTGCCTTGCTTCCAGCCTGCCTCCGGGGTGAAGGCCACGCCGACGCCGTTGTCGCCTACCAGCCGGAACAGCTTGCTCCGGGTGTCCAGCAGCGCCTTCTTGTCCAGGCTGCTGATCATACCTTGCAGGTAGATATTATCCAGATAGGCCGAATAGCCCGACATTTGGATCCCGAAGACGGAGAGGTTCGTAAGGTCACCGAACTGTGCGGCGATATTCTCGGCCGTAAACTCCCAGTCGCTGACATTGCGGAGATAACGCTGGTAGGTGCGCGTCGAGTAGCGCGAGCTCTGCCGGGCGGGATTCGTGAACGATCCGTAGGCTACGAAGGTCATCGATTCCATCGGATCGATCTGCTTGGTAAAGGTGGCCGACAGGGGGCGCAGCTCGTAGCGGAACCGCTCGTTGCGGTCGCCCAGGACCTCCGTGATACGGAAATAGACCGTTGCGAAGCCTGCGAAAGAGAAGTTGCCCCGGCCGTCGTCGGAATCTGCCGTCGCATTGTTCGACGGGTCGAAGTCGTGGAAGATACCCATGCAGATATCCCCGACAGCTACGGCGCCGATCTCTCCCTCTTCGAGTTTGAGCGTTACGAGCTTCTGCTCCTTGTCCACGCTCTCGATCACCCCGGCGCCCGGAGCGCTCCAGTCGTCCCCGACGCTGATGCCCACACGGTTGTACCGAAGCTCCGGAACCTCCAGAAAACGACGGATGAAGAGGCTCTCCAACTCGCCGGCGCCTTTTTCACTTATAAACCCGCCCACTCCGGTAATACCGGAGGCATATGATGGTCCAAATTGTGCCCCTGCGTTGAAAGTCATTCTACCCTTGAACGTATCGGGTGCCTGCTTGTTGGCAAACTCCCATATTGCCCTTCGTGCAGAATAAGCATTTGTATCGGTCGGGAAAGTATTATCGTATCGGGTGATTAGATATATAGCCGCTCCATTCTCCGCAATGCCTATACGTTGGGAATAGAGCGATGCTTTCACGTCCGATTCAATACTGCCCAGGCGGGAATAAGGAGTATTGTCGCCTATCGTATAGGTTGCGATGTACTCGTTGTATAGTTTTTTTTCATAACCTTGAATCCGGGAAAGACGACCGTCTATACCGAATTGAGGACCCATTAATCGTACAGCCTGTCCTGCTTCGTAGTTTTTTTCGTTGTGTGTACAATACACGGGATTCGTTTCACAGTCATAGACTGTCGTGTCGCTGCTATGTTTGGCAGCATAGGAAGTGCCGACCTCAAGAAGTTCTTGTTCTGCTTCGTCTATGCGTTGCTGGGGGAGTTTGACGCCTGTGAGTACGAAAGTGTCAGGCCCTCGGTCATCATCTTTTCCACGAGGACGCATGTTTTCATTCGGTATAATCTGCTGACTTTCGCCGGACGTTTCGACTTGGGCGATGATTTCAAATTTCTTGTTGAATCCGTCTTCGGGTTTCCAGGTCGCGGGGTCGATATTGTCGCCATTGTCGTCGATAAGGGCGAGTTCGAAATCCCAGCCGATCAAATCGCCGCTCGTAAAATGTGCCCCCAGCGTTTCTCCTTCGATTACGTCTGAAGGTAGAAATGGCGTGTCGTTGCATACCATGACGTATGCCTTGTCGGTCTGCCCTTCAATGATTGTCCGATCGATAGTTTCTACCGAAGTGACGGTTTCCGTGTTCTTCGGGTAGATGTCGTCGAAAAACACTACGACTTCCTTGATTTCGTTTTTTGTAAGTCCGGGACGTGCGTCTATGTATTGCTGCCCATCCGGAAGCCGTAACCGGACTTCGGAAACGTGGTTCGTTACGCCGCCCTGTTCGGATTGTCCGTATTCTTTCGTCAGGTTGCGCGTGGAGCCGAATACATAGAAACGGGTCCCGTATTCGGAATCGTCCCCTTTCTTGGCCGGGATGCTTTTGACGACTTCTCCGCGTTTGAATGTTTCCGGCGTTCCGAAGTTCAGTTTTCCGAAATGCAGGGTTACGATACTGCCGTTCTCCTCGGTCCACCATTCGACATCGAAAGTCTCGGCAATGGATGATAAGGCATCCCAACAGGTATCGCCATTGAACGATACGAGCTTGTTGGTTTCCGGATGTTCGACATTTACACTTCCCATCTGCCAGTTGTTTCCTCCCAGTGCCTTGTTCATGTTGGCGACGATGAGCGCCCCGAAGGATGCCAAGTCTGTCGTGTTGTGGAATACAGCTTCAGGATTATCGCCTCCCAGCCAGAAGCAGATGAAATTTTTCATGTGGTTTTGCTGCGCCTGGAACTGAAGCGTGTATTTGTAGCCGCCGGTTTTGTTGTCGAAATCCGGATAAACCTCCGACATGATTTCGAATTTGCGGCCTTTGTAGGTGATGTATGATCCGAGGGGGAAATCCAGCGGGGTAAGCAAACTAAAGGGGAGTTCGATGTAATAATCCCCCATAAGTGCGTATTTGATAATGGCACTCGTTGTTACGGGCGCATCGTATATCGCTTTACCGGAAGGGTTGTATATTGTCATTTCGTCGATATATGTATCCTGTGCCATCACAGGGTCGATACAAAAGTGTGGGGTTTCGGCACATTATGCAAGTAATTTTAAGAAAAAATACAGAAAAACGCCCCGGTCTTTTGACCGGGGCAAGAGGGGGTTGCTTCCATCCGTATTTTAAGGTTTAAGCCATGAACTTTGCGGCTTAACGATTAGACGAGCGTTGTTATATGCCATCTTCAATGTTAAGCATGTGCGCGCTGTATAGGTATTATTCCCTATTTTATGCGTGGCTAAAGCTAAATCCGGATTGGGTGATCCAGGGGTAAGGCATAAGGGCAACAGAAGTTGTATTTTCCCTTCGTAATACAGGGGGACAGCTATTTTGTAATTTGACCTTGCTTTTTTTTGGGCTTCATTAATCGCGCCAACGAGTCTTCTGCGCATTTCGTCTGAACTCAGCCCTTGCATGTGTGCAGGAAATCTGTCCATGTTGTCCGCAATGATATGGTCGATTTGAGGGACTACCCTGCATTGAGGATTGAAAATCAAATCCTCGGGTTTCTGGAAAAAATCAGCAATGTCCGGAATATTATCGCCGAATTTGCTAATTAGCTGAATATCGCTTTCCCTGACAAATGCCTTGAAAACATAAGGCGATAAACCTTTCTCGGCTACATCTGGCCTATTGTTGCGTTCAGCAAGAGCAAATATGCTTTCCAAATTTGCAGTTACAAGTCCAGTATTGAAACATGCAAAATTGTTATCAGAAGAAAAGGATATTTTATTTTCAGATTTAATTTTGCGGAAAGTATGTTCGATATAACTTTTCAAAATGGAATATTTGGCTTGCGTAGCATCTGAGAAATCCCATGGTTCCGGATCTGCTATATTATTCGCAAGATATTCAATAGATGCGTCATAATTAGGGAACCAACAAAAGTCAAAAAGAGCCGAATGAAATTTTTTCATAAACGTAAGTTTTTTATATTGTCAATAAATAAAAAGACCGCCATGTAATATTATGACGGTCTTATTGTATCCTTTATGTTCGATATTCGTGGTTACGGATAGACCCGTACGTCTATATTTCATTATATGATGCAAATATAATACACGTTTTTTCGAGGTGCAAATTTTTTGCCAACTTTTTAGTTGCACTATGAAAACGTAGCCGAATACACGTTTATTGTCCTAACGTATGGAAATGATAAAGAGCGAAATTCGTAAGATTGGAGAAGAACTGCAATTGATTTGATAAGGATGGGGAGGGGCTAACGCATCATTTTACGATGAATAGCAGAAGCGAGTAAAAGGCTGGGATAGATTCCCGGCCTTTCCTATTCGCGTGCCGCCCGATCTGCGGGGTTGGGTTCTCGGAATTTCACTGCTAATTTACAGGCATTCAATCGATAATTTTCAAATTGAGTGCTGTTGCTATATAAAAGATTATACGTATTGCCTAAATCCGGGACATATAGTGTTACGGTTCCTTTGTGTAATTCTGCAACAAAAGCAGCATAGTTAGATAAAAATGCCTCTTGTGATGTTCCTTTGATCAAAAATGTCAATGTTACGTCACGTTCATTTACAACCGGTGAATCCGGAACAATAATATCTATTCCGTTTTGTGTTGGATCGTCATTTTTGACAAATTCTTTGAGAGATGGAGGTGTAAGGAGGGCTGCATATGCTCCTGAAAGCATGGCAACTCCCATTGTAGATAACGGTTTGTTATTTATAGTTACTTCTGTTGTTGGCATGTTTTATAGGTTATCAAGTTTTCGATTTATTGCAACAAGAGTTTCGCCCATTGCAGGCAATATGCGGGTGTATGTTCGAATATCTGCGACATTACCATTCAATTGAATCATAATATCTCGGATGTCGAAAGTCACATTACGCGTATCCATATTGATCGATCGAAGCAGCTCCATACCATTGACAAGGATGTTCATTTTACCTTGCATGTCAGTAAAGCGACCGTTGAGTTCGTCGCTTGTGTCTTGGGACATTGCCTGAAAACCGCGTGAAGTAGCATTCTGGGTAGATGCCTGATTGTCGGATAGCAGAGAACCTGCCCATCCATATTTATCATCTAAATATTTTTGTAAGTCATCAGCCATTTTATAGGCCTCCTCTTGTTCCTCGGCTGAAAATACCCCATCTAACCAGAACTCTTGCAATTTCTCGCGAATTTTCTTCATGGCTTCGGAAGATTGTATGGCAGATTTAATACTTTCTATTACCATTTGACGCATCATATTCCGAACCACATCTCGTGCGGTTCTTGCCCGATCTTCCCCGTTTGCCCATGCATCGGCGTAAGCTGTTGCGAAATTATCAATTGCAGATTTTAGATCTTCGCCAAAAATTGCATCTAAGGCCTTTTCCTTATTTTCTTCTATTTGTTTATTTATCTCATCAATTTGATTTTCCCATTCTTTGATTCGTTCTTCATCCGTGTCTTTTTTACTACGCTCTTCTGCTATTTGATTTTGTATCAATATTTTTTGCTGTTCGAGTAATTCATTTTGTTGTTCGATAAGTTCAGAAGCATCTGTAGAGTATGCCTCTTCAACGGCCCCCCCGAGTTCATCATATGATTTTTCGAGAGCATCAATTTGATCTTGTAAGCGCTGAATGTTACGTTCTTTTCGTCGATCTCCGCTGAAAAGGTTTATCAGGCTGGTGATAGCCGACACAGTTCCTTGAATGCCTTGAACAATATTTCCAGATGCGAATCCACTCACAGCTTGTGCTGCTCCGCCTACAGCACCTGCAATGTTGTTAATGGAGGCCGTCGTGTCTTCATCTGCTCCCAATGCTGACGCAATAGAAGACACACCGCTTATCGATGCAGCAACGATGTCAATTGCCTCCGCTACTGCTTGCCAGGCATCTTCACGTAGCTTTACAGCTCGAAGATCATCCCCATCTGCAAGTGCCTTTTTATAAGCCTCGAAGTTTGCCGAAATACTTGCGAATGGATTCTTCCGAGTGGCTATATCTGCTGCTTGGTCAAGTTGATCGGTTACTGTTTTCAGATTGATAGGGTCGAGGTCGGCATCTTGGAGCAGTCTGTTTATGTTGTCAATAATACGCAATATCTCACGGCTCGACAAGGCGTCGAGGTTTTGGAACAGATTAATCCAGTCATCGGTTTTCATCAGTTCGTCCACCTTGATTTGTCCGATTTCCTCTGTTTCATGTTTGTCGATTTGAGGAATAAGGTCGGAGCGGCCGTTCTTTGTTGCTGTTTCCCTGTCTTTGGCGTGTTTCTCGCGTATCTTGGCAATCTTATCCTCCATCGTACCGTATTTCTCGACAATGGTATTTAGGCTGGCCGCAATTTCCGCTTGGTCGATCTTGATACCCAAATCGGTCGCTTGCTCTTTGGTGATATTTCCAGCCTTCAGAGCATCTTCTACCCACTTGCGGAACTCCTCGTATTTGTCTTTTATGCCTTTGATGCGGCGATCTTCTTCCGAGAGCGTGTCATCGGTGATCTGCTTGTATATCTTGTCAAGCTCTTGGGCGTATTTCAGTTCTATGGCAGCTCGGTCATCGGCATTTTTTTGCTGAATATTCGATTGCCTTTCCTGAAAATCTTTTGTTTGATCTGCAGTTATGATTCCACCCTGCGCGGCTTTAAGTTTCGATTTATCCTGCTCGAGTTTGTTCATTTCCTCTTTTGTGCGCAAGTCTATTTCGGCCAGCTCTTTCTGCTTGCCATCTTTCAAAATATCGATGCGCGATTGCTGAAGGGCTTTATCATTGGCGAGAATAAGATCGGATAGCTTTTTCTGGGCTTTGGCGGCATCCGTCACCGTTTTGCCCGAAACGCTGTATTGTTTAATTTTCGAATCGTATTCGGCGATTTTGGCGATCAGCTCATTCCATTTCGCTGTCCCTTTCAATGAAACGTCCATCGCTTCGAGAGCTGCTTCCGCCTCCTTCTTCTGTCCTTCCCAATAGGATTTGTTGCGATTGGTTTCTTTTCTGTCTGACCGTAGGGATGATATTTCATTTTGTTTGGTTGCGATTTGAGATAGATTCGACTGTTTAAGCGACTGATAATAATCTTCGCTCTCACCATACAGAGGAAGCAAATACGGGGCTTCTTTTTGCTTATTGCGTGCATTCTCAATTAAACGGTCGATTTCTGCGTTTTGGGCTTTCAGCTCGTCGATATTGCCCTGCAATGTGGCAATCTTGACCTCCGCAGGGGCAGCGTCCCACTCGGCGGCTTTTTGTGTTTCTTTTAGTTCATAGAGCTGTTTGCGGTACTCGTCCAACTCAGCCTCTGCATTTTTATAAGAAAGACTAAGTCCGGCCATTGCTGTCCTATCACCGAATTTCATAGCATCTGCTATCGCTTGATCTAACCTTTTGACCTTTTCGAGGGCGGCATCATACTGCTCTTGCAGATTGTTCTCCTTGCGTGTGTCGTTGATGTCGTTGAGCTCCTTTGTAAGATCGATAAGCGACAGGAGCTTGATTTCCTCCTCGCTGTACCGCTGCAACAGTTCGGGGTAGAGACGTATCAGCTCCTCGTAGGCTTTGCGCTTGGTGTAGGCCGTGCTGACCTCGTCCTGCATGGTCGCATGCAGCTGCTCGGCCTTATTCTTCTGTTCATCGAGCTTCTGATTGTAGGCGTCGATGGCGGCGTTTACCTTTTCGTAGGCTATCTCCTCTGCGGATTTCGCCGTGATAATCTTGTAGAGTGTGACGGCAAACGCGGAGGCGGCCGCAGCGATCAACACATAGGGATTCTTCATCAAAGCCGCATTCAGTGCCTGCGTCTTCTTGGTCAGCGTTCCCATTACGGTTTGGAGGGTGGAGAGACCGAAAGCGTGGGCGAGCGTTACCGTCCTGTGTACCCTTTCCGTTGCCGTCAGGACAACCAGAGCCGCCTTATATGTACCATAGGCGACGACAAGCTGGGCGACAATGTCCAGCACCTGATTATAGTTCTCGACGAGTGAAATCGTGCCTTTGAGTGCACCTGCAATGATGCCTTCTTGCGACTTGCCGAGGTCGTTGAACATCATGTCGAGAGCATCGCCGAGATTGGAGATGAGGCCCGTAATGGTTTTGGATTGCTCCTGCATGAGGTTGTGGAACTTCCCGCCCTCGTTCGTCATGCTTTCAATAGCCTTCTGCACCTCTGGAAAGCCTATTTTGCCTTCCGTGACCATCTGTGAGATTTCCGCGCGGGTCTTGCCGAGTTGCGTTGCCAACTCTCCCGCGAGGTCGATGCCTCGGCTTTGGAACTGCATTACGTCACGCGTGTATAAACGCCCCTGTACGGCCGTCGTGCCGTACAACCACGTGAGGTCTTGCAGGTTCAGTCCCAGACCGGCCGCAACATTACCGAGCCGAGTCAGTGTGTTGGTAATATCCTCTGCTGCGAATCCATATGCGAGAAGCTGGCGGGCGCCGCTGGCCACGCCTTGCAGGTCAAACGGCGTTTTGGCGGCCAGTTCGACCATTTGTGACATCAATGCATCAGCCTTTTCTTTACTTTGGAGCAGAGTTGCGAAGGCCACTTCGAGCTGTTGAAACTCGCCACGAGTTTGCGCGATTTGTTTCACCAGCCCCGCAAGCGACACTCCGACGCCGATTTGTCCGAGGGTGGTAGCCAGGCGACGCATTGCAATATCCATACGGTCGGCGTCCGTCACGACACTGGACGTTACGGTTTTGGCCGTTTTCTGAAGTTCACGGAACTTGCGAATTGCTTCATCGTTATCTATGACTACGGTAAGGTTTATACTCATAATACGATGACGGTTTTATCTTTATTGATTTCTACCTTTGATCCGCTGATGTTCACGACTTTTATTACGGCATAATTCGAAGCGTTGATTGTGGCCGAGGCTCCATGCATAAGAATGACAGTGTGGACGAAATCTACTCCCGAGGCTTCTATTTCAGCCGACGTATTGCCGACTAAGCAAATGTATTTTCGCTTGTCGAGCCTTATGCATCCGCAATCCACATACATGTTGCAATCACTCACTTCGTTTTTGTGAGCTTGAAATATTCCCAGCGGAGGGAAATTGTTTTTATGGCAAAATTCAAGTCCTTGTGGCGTAAAAAACAGAGAGGTCAGGGAGTGAAAATTTTTCACTTTGTCCAGTCGTTCGCAGGCGCCGAGTGCGGACGCGGATTTTAGGATGTTGTCAAGCATATAAATTATTTCGTTTGTTATCGTTTGCCTCCTGCCATCAGAAGAAGTGTGTTCATTGCATTAGGATCGTTCATGTCAATTATATCGGGAACTTTTGATTGTTCATTGTTGGGAATATTAGTTGTTGATTTACTTTTACAATCCGTTTTTAGAGCGTCGGAAATCATAAGCTGTACGTTAGCCCATGAAATCCCCCAAAGAATATATTCAAGAGTCCAATGATAGCGGTTTATAAGATTATCTATTTGTCCCCAGATACTGCGCCCTCCGTAGTGGCTATCCGCTCCGCTGTTGTCGTTGGGGAAATCATTACCCGCAGCGTTCTTACCAAGCGAATAGCGTTCATAAAATCCGCGTAGTAGGATTGAAATACGATGGTGGACAAAATGTTTGTAAGAGCTGTTGTATCCATTGTAGGGGACCAGTATATAAGTTTTGTCCGCTCTTTTAGCATATCTTCGATTTCTTGTTGCGTCCGAAGTGTGGCGATAGCGATTATTTCGGCCACCTCTTTTGATTTTTCGGAGCATATGGTCCACATACGTTTAACAGCACCCTCCATCTGTTCGTCGTCGAAAATCAGATCAAGGTCTATTAGTCGGCGACTTATCATCGCGAGTCGTCCGAGTTGGAGGGGGTATAGGTAAAGGGTTATTTGTTCTTTGTCATTGCCTTCAATCTCGAACGATTCAATTTTTTCAGTCAGTGTGTCAAGTGCACGTTGTTCTGTAAGGCGGCCGACTTCTTCTTTTTTCATATTATAAACTATTGTTTTTGCTCCCGCCCCGTCCTCGAGACGTGATGCAAGTCGTCAGCTTTCCAGCGGGATAGAGAATTTACAAAACGCTCTTGGTATATTCCGGAGTTGTAATCGGCCACCAGGAATAACCACCTTGTTCCGGAGCTAAAACTTTCGCAGATACTTGAATTTGGAGCGGGTCGGTTTTATTGATTCCACCACCCAATGTCGCTACATATTTTAACCTTGCAAAAGCGATGGAGCCTCCACTTTTGGAATCGAATACGAATGCTTTTACTCCTTCGTAAATCTCGCCTTTTGCAGGTTCTGTAGTTCCGAAGTAAAATTCCATCGTGTCGTCGTCAAAATCTACGACATTCCAAGTAACTTCTTTTGTGCCTGTCGTTTCGTCGATTGCAGAGTAAAATGGGTCTGCTTCTCCTTCCCGATAAAAATCATTACTGGAAGGTATCGCGAAATTGGTGGAAACACCACCATTATAAGGCTGACTGATTTTGGTGAAAGCCTTCATTAAGTCGGCAGCCTCAGCGTCTTTTACTCCTTTCGGGAGAGGATTACCTGCATGAACGGCTTTCAGTCCGATTATTTGTCCCATGTTTAATATTTTTTAAGTTTTACTTTGAGGTTTGAAAATGTGTAGGAGATCCCCTCCTCACTAATAAGAGTTTCATCGCTCACATCAAAGAACCAGCGTTCGTTGATAGGGTAGTATCCTAGTGAATCGAAAGCGAGACGAGTTAGTTCGTTCAGACGGTTGCGATCGGGGTAGCGTTGCTCTTCACGACCGATTGTCGGTGTTGTGTCCGGTACATAAATGTTTACATTTACGGTTGCCACCTGCGAATCTCCGACGACATTTGACAATGAGCCTACGACGATAAATTCTCCCGAAGGATTATTCGGGTAGTGGTCCGCATACATCATCGGCACGGTCTTCCCTAACAGCGAATCCCGGATGCGATCCCAGACGAGTTTGAATATTTCCGTAGAGGTCAGGTTCATCGCTTTTTCGATTTTAAGAATCGAGCGAACTCCGCTTTGAGTTTTTCAGCAGTAGATTCCACCCAGTTTCCCGACCCTTCGAGAACGTCGAAACCTTTAGCCTCGACATATTTCGCGTATTCCATACCGGCTACCCATACGAGATATGTTTTGTTAGCGGGAAGTTCACGGGCGACAGACCGGGCATGTTCAAGCCCTTTGGCATGAGCTTCATCGGCACCTTTGTTCCCTTTAGGATTGCCGTCCGGTCTGACACGGCGGTTATACTTGAAAGATTCAGCAATGATTCTTCCGTATTGTACCACAACATACCCGATGGAGTTGCGTAGGTTACCCGTGTGATCGGTATAACTACCGTGTTCGCGGGCGTACTTCACCACTCTTTCCCCCAACGCCGACAACCATTCTACAGCTTTTCGGTCGTACTCTTCTTTTGCTCGCGCAAATTCAAGTTCCACCTCACGCCAGTTGGTACACTTTACAGCCATAATCTCGTGTTTTCGTAACGTTGTCCGCTTTTGTAGAATCCCTGTACCGGATACGACGCCGTGTCCTTGTCTTTCGGTTTGGCCTCAGTGCGGAGCGAACGGTCGAAGATGTTGAATCCTCGGCTGTCGAATATGCGTACTTTCGTCCCGATAGGAATTGGCTGTGTATCTGCAGGCATCGTATTGCCCTTTGATTTGCTGTGCTCGTCCATTCTGACGGGCATTGCATCGTCCGATGACACGCCATTCATGCGCACCTTCGATCCACGAACCATCAGGATTTTGCGAGGCGTCCTCCTCGTACCACATTTCGAGCGTATAGGGGAATCTTACCATTGGTCGGAAATGTCGGTAATTTTCGATCGAGTATCGAACTCTTCGGCAATATCGTCCAGCCCGTTTTCCTTTGCGATATGGAAAATGCGCTTTTCCAGTTTGTCCGTGTACGACAATGAATAGCCCCCGTTGCTCTCACTCGCAAGAACAATGAGATTTCGCAGAATGGCGATTGTGGCTTTTGCCACGCTAATTTTATCGGTTACCGTATAGTCTGCTTGAGTGTCTATTCCCTCGTCAATGCAGGCCTTTTCTTTGAGGAAAGGATCCACATCGTAAGGATACAGACTTGCCGATATTGCCTCGAAATTCTTCATACAACTACGATTCTACGGTCAGCGAATAGATGCCGTTGATTTCGGTGATAACCGGAAGTGACAGCGACTGTGCTTTCGTGAACTCTACGCCGTTAGAGTTGTCGGTTTCGCCCTTGCCCCACTGTGAAATGCGGATGCGTCCGTAGTTAGAGTAGGTGACACCCGGCTCTTGCCGCAGCTCGTTGTCGGCATAGGCGTTCTTGATGACGCCCAGTTTGCCCGCAGGTACGAACACGAGGTTCTTGTCGTTCCACGGCGAATACTCCGTAAGTTTACCGTTATCCTGAATACGGGTCATGCGGCGGATGACTTCGAATGTCGGGAATCCGTTCGAACGCATAAACTCGTTCAGGTTCGCCAGCAACAGCGGTGTGGACGACTTGTCACTACCGAATACCGCCAACTTCATCTTCTTGTTGCGGAGGATATACGACAGGCGTTTCTGCGAGAGCAGAATGCGGTCGAACGTAACTTTGTCCTGTGCAGCATCGAGGATGGCTTGAATATCCTCCAGCGTATCGACCGTATCTTTATTGCCATCCGTCCATAACGTTTTCGCGGTGGCAATGTTCTCGCTCGGCATTTTGTAGTCGATCGTACCGCGCACACCACCCTCTGGGTTATTGGACGCGTCAAACGTGAATACGCCTTTGTTCGACAATGCTCCGAGGAAGATGATGTCCAGTTTCGATTGCACGGAGTTCACGACCTTCGTAACATTGTTCCACATCAGATTGATGAGCTGCTGTGTCTTGGCCGAATCGGACAGCATCCGCGAATCGAGAATCTGCAACACCTTACGATACTCTTCGATAGGCATCGAATAAGACATCTGGTGGGTTAATACCTTCTGCTTGATCGTTTCCAGTCCCTCGGTTCCCATGATAGGCTCCTTACCTTTGGAGTCGAGCGTTGCAGCGGCGACGCTCAAATTGTACGAGCCGATCAACTCCTCGAAGTTCAGTCCGACGGTGGGGGTGTCCCAGTCGAGGAATCGCTCGTAAATATTTTGGTCGAATAGCCGCTTACGCAGTTCAGAGGCGGCATCGATGCGAATCTGCACCTGTTTAGTCAGTTCGCCGAAAATGGATGAATAAAATACTTCGTTCATTGTTTACCTCCTCTTTTACTGTCGTACATACTTGATTTCGGGGTTGTTCTTCAGGCTGTAACCCTGAAGCCATGCAGCAGGGACGGGATAGGCTACATCCTTGAGGATGATACCTGCATATCCGGCCGATACGGTCTGGAATCCGTTATTGGCGGAATAGACCATGTCGGTTTCGACAACTGCATCAGGCAGATTGTCGTCCGAGAGGACATCTACGCCTTCAGTCGCACCCGTTACGGCCGCTGCGAACGTGATCACATCGTAATCTGCATTTTTGGTATCAATGCTTTTTACGGTCGAATTTGACTCGCCGACCTTAACCGCATCTCCTACTTGGAGCATGGAACCCTTCTTGACATGTGGAGCAGTGGTTGTGCCGCCCGACAGAACACGTGCACTCTTGCATATGGAACATTCCATGTTGTCGAAGTCGAGCTTGATCGGCGTACCTTTGGGAATCTTTGTCCCTTCGGGATAGGTTCCCTTCAGTTTGAAGTCCCCCGGCAATACGGCGAACTCACCGCGCCAGAATATGGGGAAACCGCCCTTTACTTTTGTTTTTTCAAATACGATTGCCATGATTTTACGTTTTGGTTACTCTTTGTCCGGAAGTGTTTCAGCCCACGCCTTTGCGAGTTCTTTGCCCTGCGCTTCGGGCGTGGACATCGGGAATCCCGAACCTTTCCCTTCCAGCCCTGCGGTAACCAGATTTTTCTGCACGTTTGCGAGGTAGTCGCCGATCGTTTTTTCATCTGCATCGTCGGCGATGACGAATCCCTCTTTCATGCGCCACTCCGGAATACCGAGTTCTTTTGCCTTTGCGGAGATGAGATTGGCCCGGTCGTTCTTGGCCTTTTCAGCTTTCAGAGTATCGCTCTCCGCTTTGATGGCGTTGTAACGCTCCTCCTGTTGCTTCTTGTAGGCTTTGAACCACGCAGGTTCCTCATCGTCGGGTTCGTTTTTTTTGCCCTGCCCGCCCCCATTTGCAGGAGATGCCTCACTCTTTGCCTTGAGTTCGTCATACAGTCCTTTCAGTGCGTTGTACTCGGTGCGTGCACGATCAGCGTCAGACTGGAAAACTTTAAGGAAAGGTTCGACCCCGCTGACTGCGGTTTCAATTTGCGATTCATCGGTGACGGATTTTTCCAAAATGGAGGCTACTCCGTCGAGAGCCTTCGCTCCGAACCCCAAATTAGAATACTTGGTTTTCAGCGCTACGAGAATTTTCTCTTTCATGTTTTTTCGTTCTATATGGTTTCGAATAAATCATCATATTCGCACAAAAAAGGTCTGTCAGCCGACGCCAACAGACCCACTAACAATTACATGAAGGTTATATCGTTCTGCAACTGGTGGGCTGCGACTTCACAGCCTCTGCGACAAAAGTCAGTATGTTCGGCACATTATGCAAATTATTTTAAGGAAAAATTCGATAAAAAGAGGAGAATAATTCTCGCCGATAATTGACTATTTTTCGGCTAAAGATTCTAAATTTTTCTTTTGATTATCTGGTATATCTATATCCGATGACCTTTTTCCGATTTCAGCCGCTCTATCTCTATTTTTGGATCTTTGATACGTGGATTTTGGTAAATGGCGGTTTCTTGGCTCATTGTTCCGGTGTTAATGGATTTTTGGATAATGTCGAGCGTGTCTGAAACATTGTCCGGCATAGGTGTCGAGAACTGGTAGCCGATTTTGAGTGCTTCGAGCTGCCCGTTGAGCTTTAATTCAGGATAAAGTACACCGATGACAGCTTTTACCACATTAATTTCCCGATCAATCATTGCTCCGTAGTAGTCTTGGTAGTTTTTTGCCTTTAACATCGGAAAAAAGAACATATATTCCCAGCTTACACCGCTCGGAATTTTCATTTCCTTAATGACATCCGATGCTGGATTTACGGAACAGGTCATGCCATAAATGAATGAATCGAGTGTGTCGCATTCCCGTTTCCGATTTTCGGGAGCAGAATCGTATGTCAGATAATAGACTTTTCCATTGTTTTGTGTTTGGATGATTTGTGCCGGATCGTCGGGATTGAGGGAGCCATCCACAATGCCTTCCCCTACCACTTTGGGATTGGCAAAGTAATCGTTCATATCAGCGTCCCTGCACTGAATATCTTCCCGACGTTCGATTAGTTTTTGAACATCTGCCCATTCTGGCTCCTGTCTGTAAAGTAAAACCGGGATTTTCCCGATAAAGTTCTTTTCCGGGAGGACTTCCCACCCGATTGCCTTTTGTGTACAACGAAAGATAGTTTCATCTGTATAAATGTCACAATGAATCTCGTCGTTTCCCTCGTCGTCTTGTATGGTGAATTGGCGGATAAATAGCATTAGCCGTCCGAAATCGTCGAATTTGTAGTATATGTCGTCCCCGAGCGATTTTGCGAGTATCTTTACCATTACCTGAATTTCGCCATTGGTTGATAGGTAAAGATGATATAGTTTAGCACAAAGTGTTTCTGACCCGGCTTTCATTTTACACTCACGGATATTGGAATCAAAGCGGGTATCTTTTAATATTTGTAGAAAACGACTGTAGGCATCTTCTGCTTTGCTTTTTCGATTAAGTTCTCCATTGATACTGGTTTCTATTACATCTGAAATATCTGAGAACTGGATAGGAGAGCCGAACAGGAAAGCCGTGGCTTGTAGGTTAATGACTTTTTGGAATGGGATGGGTAATTTAGCTGTGATGATGTCCGGTTTGCCTTTTCGATGACGATTCGGGCGTTTAGTCACTTCGTGTTTCGTAGGATCGTATTCTGCAAGAGCTTTGGTGATTTTATCGTTGCAGGTCGTCATTTTACTCAACAACCGGGAGATGTCGCCGTTCTGTATGAGCTCGACGAACTTCTGTTTGCGCCCCAAAACCGCGTTGAATTGATTGGAGAGGGCTTGAGTGATTTGTTTGATCGTTGTCATATTTTATAGTCCTAAATCTTCTTTTGAAAGCGGAATTATTTGTTTGTAGTCGAACCATACCCGCATCAGTAGCGCATCCCTCCAGTCGGGAGAGCGTCCGATGTCCTGTTTGATTTCGTCTTTGGGTTTCAGGAACAGTTTGCGATCGTTGTCCACATTCCAGGTCTGGAGTTGTTCTAATTCTTCGGTAATCTCGTCTTTTTGACCATCCGACAGTTCGCAGTCGAAGGATATAGCAAAAGAGTTGATCTTATTGGCCAGCTTGTATCCGCATTGCGTCTGGAGGTTCGAGAAATTTTCTCCGTTGAGACATTGCGAGTTATTGACGAATCCGCTAATCCGGCACATATCGACCACTCCGCCGCCCACTCCGTCTTCGTCAGCGATGATCCGATAGCGGGGGATGCGGTGTTTGGCGGCCAATGATTCGATGCAGGCGGCTATTTCCGTAGTGGCGCTTCGGTCGAACGACACCTGTTCGATGATCGCCCAGCCATCCCATACGAGGATTCGCGCCCGGTCGGAACCAAAGCGGGCAATATCCGCCGTGATGTATTTGATGCCGGTACGGGTGTGAATTTTAGGATAGAATATCTCACGAATATTATCATAGGAACATAGGGCATTTGGATTGTCGTCATAGTCCCAGTTTCCCTTCAGCAATCGCTCCTTTTTGACCTTATCGGTGGTAGATTTCAATGCTTCTATATAATCCTTTTCAATGAATGGATTGTCTTGTACAAGTGCGGCAAGGTATATTTGGTGGCCCGGGAGCGTCCCAGCTTTCGCTGGTTTGTAGAATGTTGAGTGCATCCAGTTCTTTTTCGGATTACAAGAAATGAACAGTTTGCGTAGGATTCCGTATTTGTCGTTCAAATGACGCCCGATGCGGGTTTTGAGTGTGTCGTAAGCTCCAAAGTTTACTTCGCCTCCTTCCTCAATCCATCCTCCGGTGTATTCCACTGAACCATAGCGCTCATAGAGCGGATCGGAAGGGAGATAACGCAGATCGAGCAGGTCAATCCTGCTGTTATTGGCAAATTGAATGTAGTGGTCTTGTCCGTTATATTTGAAATCTTTGTCGCGCTTTATACCGTATTGGGTACACACCTTGAAGAAGGTGATAAGCGTAGATTCTCGAAGGCGCTTTAACTCTTCGCGCCCGATAAACCATTTTGTCCCTGGATAGCATAGTGACATAAAGACTAACCAAGTACAACCTGTCCACGATTTTGCGCCTCCGGCGGCTCCGCCGTATAGAAATTCCGTATGGGTTTTATCGGTAAGGATGCACAGCGCTTCTTCCTGTTTGACATGATGCCCTCGTTCCGACAAGGTAATAAAGTCGAAAATTCCCCTACGGAACATTTCGCATTCGATTTTAACTTGGTCTGCGATAAGTTTATTTATCGGATTTACCATTGGTTGCTTTATGGATTAGGGCGTGCGCTGCGAGTAGGTCGGCATTGGATAATCCGGAGTAGTCCATAGTGGTATTGATCTCAATGGAATTGCCGTCTTTCCCTGTATGTTCTGTTTTATCCGGTGCATTATATCCGAGCATGCGATTGATGGTTTCGATGGCTTTGCTCTTGTCCATCAATTCTACGACGGGACATCCCGATCGGTCGATTTTTATGGATTGGATCAAACGTCGCTTCTCGGGAGGAAGTGATTTCAGGTCTTGAAATGTAATGGACGAAACTTGCCGGATACCGAACTCGGTATTTTCTTCAACCATATCGGCATTGACGAAATCAAGTATGTCAGCATTGATAATCGAGAGATTGAGCCGGACGATTTCCTCTTTGGTAATTAGTTCTTTCTTCGATAATTGAGTTTGAAGTTCTTTCACCCTTGCCGCAACCTTGACGTCTGCAAGAAGTGACGACGCTTTTTCCCAGATAGATTTGTCTGTCATTCGGGAACAGTCGTATGCAAAGCGATACGCCTCGGAAGCGTTACCGTATTCGAGGTACTTGTTGCAAAACTTCTCCTGTTTGATCGTCAGCTTTTTTGCATTTGCCATGTTATTTCGTCTGGATCTGCTTCCTATATCTTCATAGGTTCAGAGGCAAAGATGAAAGACTTCGGCACATTACGCAATTTTTACAACTAAATTATTATTCATCAATAATTGTTTAGTGTAAAATCATCTCCCTCTCTTAATTCGTACGCATATCACAGTTGTTGTATTTGTTGTACTAAAAAACATAGATAAAATGACATATATCATTGATGTTTTATCTTGTTACTTTGCTATGTATGTGATATTTGACATTATTTAATAATTTTCGTTAATATTTGTATGCTCCCGCTATCTGTACGCATATCCCCGGACCTTTTACGCCTCCATATCTTACAAATTTTAATATCGATTCGATTTTTCGGGAATAATTTGGTAATTCGACGGATTTTTCATAAATTGAGTCCGAAAAATTTAAAAACGACTCGACTTATGATTATCGGTATTC
>OHDV01000405.1_pt1 | contig 19898 bp, 14 predicted proteins | sample 1567041 | NCBI WGS metagenome assembly OHDV01 (sample SAMEA3879517, study PRJEB24766) | human gut metagenome | biome: human-associated habitat; feature: feces | place: USA | collected 1985/1987
TGCCTTGACGAGGCCCACCTCCCTTTACAAGGGAGGCAGAATCCCTCCGGCTTGCCTTGACGAGGCTCACCTTCCTCTGCAAGAGAGGAGAGGTTGAGCGAAGAGAGAAAAGTGAACAGCGAATAATGAAGTGAGCGGACTGAGGGTAGACGAAAGAAAAGCGAGACGAGAGTAAAATGTAAAAAAGTAAAAAACGACAAGCATCAAAGGATGCTTGCCGTTTTTGGAGCAGGTGAGGGGAATCGAACCCCCGTATTCAGCTTGGGAAGCTGATGTTCTGCCATTAAACTACACCTGCTTACGTGCTACGCTGAATATTTTATCATTATTTTTGCAATAAATCAATAGTAATATGATACGCGGCACAGCTTAGCGGGGTAGGTCGCGCTGTCGCTTCATATTACAGCTTTTCCACGGAGAGCCTCAGCTTTTTCAAATCGTTTTCGTCGGGATGAGACAGAGCACGGTCAAAGTTTTCAATCAGCATATCGAGATTCGGCACGGGATTCGGCAGGCTTTTCATTTTGATATAGCGCTCCCTGACCGTTTGCGGCATTTTTCCCTGACACATATACTCACCGACTGTGATGTTGCTGCCACTAATGCTCTTTTTTGTATTTGCGAGGATTTTTTTGAAGTACTCCTCGTCTCCGCCGAAGCCCGCCGTTCCGAAAAGAAAAATCTTTTTATTTTTCAGTTTTTCGAGCAAATCCAAGGTCGCCTTGTCGGCGGTTCCCTTATCCGTCCAAAAGCCTATAAATAAAATGTCGGATTGTGTATCGGCGTTTTCGCTCACTCCGAAATAATTGCAGTTTTCCTCCGGCAGCGCGTCGCGAATGGCGTCGGCGAGCAGCCTTGTGTTGCCTGTCGGACTGCTGAAAATAATTGAATAGCTTTTATCTGTCATGATGAACCTCTTTGCTTGCGCGGCATATCACATATGCGGCGAAATTATGTTATAAATTATTATATAATTACGACGGCAAACAGTCAACAGCCGCAAATGCCGAAACATAAAAACGAGTGAGTGCCGCTTTTGTGCATATACGTAATTTAATTATAATGCGTTTAAGGTACCATAAAAAGGACGTTTGCCGATTGATTCGACAAAAGCAAAGAATGATATCCGAAAGATTATACAAAAAGTAAGCTTTTCTGTGAACGGCAATAAAAAGGCTTTCGTCTCAGGTGAAACGAAAGCCTTGTTTTTATGTGTTTATGCTTGACGTTACGGCTTTGAGCCGCGCTTCAACAGCCTTTTCAGTCCTTGAGCTCGTCAACATACTCGGTATGCTCACGCAGATACTTTTTGTCCTCGGGCTTAAGGTCAAGGCCTATGGTTCCGCCCGGATTCATAAGGTAATCGGGGTCAAAATAGTTTTTAAGCGTGCGGATTATACCGTATTCCTTTTCACCGAGGTAGCCCTCAAGCCACGGAGCAAACATCTTTCCGATACCGTGGTGGTGGCTGATGGCAGCTCCGCTCTTCTGTATGGCGTCGAGAATTGTTGCGTGATAAGCACGGAACTCCTCTTCGTCCTGCATTTTGGTCATAAAGATGAAGTAGAGGTTGGCGCCCTGCGGATAGCAATGCGACATATGAGTTGTAACGATTGTGTTCGGAAGCTTATGGCAAACCTCACGAACCTCACGGTGAACACGAGCCATATTTGACCAGTTGACCGTGCACTCAAGCGTATCGATCATAAAGCCGAAATCCATGAGTGTATCGCGAAGATACGGGTCGTTGAAGCGGCCCTTTTCCCAGCCCTTGCATACGTAGCCGGTCATCGGGATACCGCCGTGCTTAACGGCAATTTTCATTATGTTATGAGCAACATTTCTTGAGAAGCCCTTTTCGCCGTCTGTAAATCCGAGGAAGAGACAGCGCTCAAAGTCCTTGTAGCCCAATTTATCAAGAAGAGGCTCAAGCGGCGTTTCGTCAACGTTGTAAAGATGGAGCATTAATGAAGTCTCCTCCGGGTCTGAAAGACGGAAAACAGAGGAGAAGCCGCACTCACACTGCATCATTTCACGAGCGGCGCGCATAGCTGTCGGCCAGTCCTTGAACATATAAGAAAAGCGTTTTCTGTTTTCGGGCATCCAGCGGAAAAACTTGAGCGTGACCTCGGTAAGAACGCCGAAGGTGCCCTCACCGCCCATCATGACCTGATTGAGATTCGGTCCCGTTGCCTCTCTCGGATAGTGACTTGTCTCGATTTTACCTATCGGTGTGGCGTATTTCTGCGAAACAACTATATCGGCTATGGTGCCGTAATAGGTGCTGTTCTGACCGGCACCGCGTGTGACGGTCCAACCGCCGACGGAGGAATATTCAAACGACTGAGGGAAGTGACCGCAGGTGTACGGACGCTTTGCGCCGAAAAGGCTCTGAGCGTTTTGAAGCGTTTCCTCAAGTTTCGGTCCGGACATACCTGCCTGAACGGTAATGGTCTGGTCGGTCTCATTGAATTTAATGACCTTGTTGAAGTTGCGGCGCATATCAAGAGAAACGCCGCCGTTAATGGGCTCAACGCCTCTTGTAACCGACGAGCCGCCGCCGTAAACATAGAGCGGTATTTTATTCTTTGTGACGTAGGCTACGATTTTCTCAATCTGCTCGCTTGTCTCCGGAAAAACAACAAGGTCGGGAAGAGAGTCAAAGCGACGGTGACGCATTCTGAGAAGATCGTACATTGTCTGTCCGTAGGAAACGGCGAGACGGTCGTAGTCGCTCTGTGAGACGTTCTTTTCGCCGACTATTGCGGCAATGGCCTTTACGTGCTTTTTGTCAATCTTCGGAGCGTGCTCTTCGCCGAGCTTTACGGGGTCAAGACCCAAATCGTCATTATACTGCATAAACTCCTCGTCCTTGAGATTGCAGCGTTTTTTAACATATTTGTAAAGGCTCTCCTTCGGATATTTGAAGAAGTCGGGGTCGCCCCAGCGGAAAATTGAACGATAGCTGTTCTCAGGTGCTCTCTGAAGCATCCATTTAGGCTCAAAGCCCTTATACGGTTTTGTACTCATTATCAGTGTCCTCCTGTTTGAAAATGATGTAGGTATTTTTCTATTGGCTTTAATCTTGAGGCAAGGTGAGAATACGCCTTGCCGTAAATTTTCATATAAGTTCGGTGGTTTTCCTCGTTCGGAATAAATACGTCTTTTTTATGTACCATATGCTCTATGGCGTCCTCATAGCTACCGTAAACGCCCTGTGAAATAAACGCGACCATGGCACAGCCGACTGCGCTCGCCTCGTGAGTCTGAATACGGTGCACGGGCAAGCCGAACACATCTGCGGCAATTTGACATACGACCGGGCTGCTGGAGCCGCCTCCGCCGGCAAAAAGCTCATCTACCGTGACGCTTGAGCGTTTTTGCATTTTAACGAGCCCGTGGTACAGCTCTAAGCAGATGCCCTCTATTATGGCACGATACAAATGATAACGCGTATGGAAATCCGAAAAGCCTATAATTGCGCCGCTTGCGTTCGGGTTCGTGATGCCCGGAGTCCAAAACGGCTGTAAAATAAGTCCGCCGGAGCCGGCCTCAATATCCTTGATTTTATCGTCAAGATAACGCTCTATGCAAACGCCCTCCTCGGCGGCGTCAACCTTATCCTTCGCGGCAAACTGCTCTATAAACCACGAAATCATCCAAAATCCGCGATAGACCTCGAATTCGGGATTGAACATATCGTTCGGAACAGCCGGATAAGCCGGCATATAAGGCTGCGGTTCAAAATATTTTTTAACCGCCATCTGTAAGGTTGAGGTCGTGCCGAAGGAAATTGCCGCCCGGTTTGATTTTACAACGGACATACCGATGGTTTCACAGCCCTTGTCGGAGCCGGTTGCTATAAGCGGAAGTCCCATTGGGATGCCCGTTTTTTCGGACGCATCTTTTGTGATTTTGCCTATGACCTCGCCCGACGGAACAAGCTCACAGAGCTTTTCGGACGGAACATTGCACACGCAGCGCGTGAGAGCACCGGGTTTCATCCAACGGCGGTTTTTGTAATCAAACGGTACGTGACCTATCATATTTGCCACGGAATCCTTAAGCTCGCCCGTCAAAAGATAGTTGAGATATGACGGCAGCATAACGTATTTGTCTGTTTTGGCCCATATTTCGGGCTCGTTTTGCATAATCCAGTTGCCGGTAGAGGCTCGGTAAATCATATCTACCGATTCTCCCATTCCCACAAGCGAAAACAATGCGCGTTTTGCTGCCGGAATCTGTCCGTCCTCGTCGGCCTCACGCTCGTCGAGCCATAATATTATGTCGCGAAGCGGACGTTTGTCTTTGTCGAGGCAAAGCACCGTGTCACGTATGCAGGTAAGGCATACGGCTGTTATGCGGTCAAGCTTATCGGCATTTCTCTCGATAAGCTTTTTTGACATTTCGGCTATAATATTAAAATAAAAATCCGGGGTCTGTTCTGCCCATCCGGGCTGTTTTGATAAATAAGGAACCTTGTATTTTTGCTGCTCCTTATCCTCAAAGTCTCCACTCTCATTGACAAGCAAGCATCTTGCACTCTGCGTGCCGACGTCAAAGGTCAGCACAAGTGACTGTTCCATTAAAGATTTTCCCCTCTTTCTTTTTTAAGGTTGCTTCTTCTCGTCCTTCAGGATATTGCTTGTTGCAATCAAATCCACGCCGAGATTGAGAATATTCGGTACAACGACTTCCTCTCGTCCGAGTCGTTTTGAAACGGTGATACGGTTTACCTCGTGCATCAGGTCGAAAATTCTGTTTTTGGGAATCGGCCCCGATACGCGAACGGGCAGAACCGGTACCGAAGGGAAGGCGGTGCGCACCGTTGTGCAAACGGTACGACGCGGGTCGGTCATTTCGCTTACGGCGAATTCTTTGCCCCTTTTGCAGGTGTTGCCGGTCACAACGAGCTCGTCGCCGTCTGATGTAATCGTCATTCTGCATGAACGGGGACAAACGATGCAAACCAATTCTTTTGTCATTTTACACCGTCTCCTTTACCGAGTCTTTCCAGCCGAAGCTCCACTCGGCTGTTTTCGTTTAATTCACATGCGCTGAAATCAATCGTGAGATTTTCCATTTCGGGCGGACGCATAAATGCGTAACGCTTTTTAAGTATTTCCTTACCGTCCGCGTAAATATGAAGCACACAGTTGTTTTCCTCCTCGCGGACGCGGAAATACAGGTCTGTTTTACTGTTATCCTCGTTGAGATTGAGCCTTTGCGGCACTGCGTACAATAAGCCGTCACCCGGAATTATCTCAATAAGCCGTCTTTCTCTGCCCGAATAAGCAGCGGCTGATTTTCCCGCCTGCTCGGCGTTCTGCGAAACAAAGTCAACCAAATCGTTGACGTGCAAAGCGTTGCCGCAGCTGAATACGCCGTCGATGCTCGTCATACACTGGCCGTCGCATACGGGACCCTTTGTGCGTGGGTCAAGCTTTACTCCGACGGACTCGGCGAGCTCGTTTTCCGGAATCAATCCGACCGAGAGAATCAGCGTGTCACATTCGACGCGGCTCTGTGTGCCGGGTATCGGAACCATATTTTCGTCAACCTTTGAAATCTCAACTGCTTCGAGCCTGTCAACTCCGAACACGCGAGTGACGGTGTGCGACAGGTGCAGCGGAATGTCATAATCATGCAGGCATTGATGCAGGTTTCTCGTAAGTCCCGACGGCGTAGGCTTTGCCTCATAAACGCCGAGAACCTTTGCGCCCTCAAGCGTAAGGCGGCGCGCCATGATAAGTCCTATATCTCCCGAGCCGAGAATTACGCATTTTTTGGCGGGCATAAGCCCAAGCAGATTTGTAAAATGCTGTGCGGTTCCGGCCGTGAAAACGCCCGCAGGACGCGTACCGTGAATAAATACCTGCTTGGCGGTACGCTCGCGGCAGCCCGTAGCCAGCACAAGCGCTTTTGCCGTAAATATCGAAACGCCGCTTCTGCCGACGGTATGCACCGAAAAGCTTCCGTCGCCGTTTTTGTCTATTTTCGTGACAAACGTCAGGGTGCTGTATTCGATATTGCGTTTGTACAGCTCATCCTCAAACCGCTCGGCGTATTCCGGTCCGGAGAGCTGCTCGCCGAAGTGATGAAGACCGAAACCGTCGTGAATGCACTGTTTGAGTATTCCTCCGAGCCTTGCCTCTCTTTCAAGAAGGAGAACCTTGGCACCGTTATCATGAGCGCTTATCGCCGCCGCAAGTCCGGCAGGACCGCCGCCGACAACGAGTACGTCATAGTTACCTGTCGTCATCACTCTTCGCCTCCTTCGTTTACCTTTGTTTCGCCGTATGTTATCACCGCTTCCGCCGAGGATTTTTTAACCTCATACAGCGGAACGCCGAGGAATTCGGCAATTATTTTGGTGACAAGCGGCGAGCAGAAGCCGCCCTGACAACGTCCCATTCCCGGTCTTATGCGCTTTTTGATACCGTCAACCGTCGGAACGCATATCGGGGATTTCAAAGCGTCGAGAATTTCACCCTTGCTGATTTGCTCGCAGCGGCAAATAATCTCGCCGTAGTCGGGATTTTCGGCTATCATTTTTTCTCTTGTATCGTCGTCCATTTCGCGAAGCACGGGAACACCTTTGCGAATGGGATTATAATTGTTGTTTTTTTCAACCGTCTCGGTCTTGCCGAGCATATCGACCGCAAGCTCCGCCATATCGACGGCAACCGCGGGAGCGGTTGTAAGTCCGGGAGATTGAATACCGGCTACGTGAATCAAATTCCTTGTTCTTCTGCCGGGTTCAAGTATAAAATCCTCCTCAAAGGTAGGAGCGCGAACGCCCGTGAAATAAGTGATTATATCACGTCTTGACAGCTCCGGCATTGTTTGAGTCTGCTTGTCGAAGACGGTTTTAATACTCTCGGCACGTGTTTCCGTGTTTTCCTTTTCAACCGTTTCTACGGCGTCGGGTCCGACGAGAAGATTATCGTGGACGGTGTGCAATATGCCGCCGCCCTTTGAATGGGTTTTGCCGTGAACGCTTATGTCCTTTACGGAGGCTACCGAGTGCATATATGCGCCTGCTTTTTGGTCAAGAATCGAGTTGGTTCCTCGACGCGGATGAATCGAGAAAAATCTGTCATCCGCCATGGCGGCAATATCCTCGGCAAAAACGCCTGCGGCGTTGATAACGATTTTCGGATGAATAACGCCTCTGTTGGTGGTAACGCTTATGATGTTATGCTCCGACACCTCCATGGAGAGCACGGCGGTGTTAAGACTTACCTGCGCGCCGTTTTGAACGGCGTTTTCGGCATAGGCTATGGTGAGTCCGTAAGGGCAAACACAGCCTGCGCTCGGATTGTACATTGCGAATTTTGTCTCCGGTGTGAGGTTCGGCTCGCGGCGCATAAGCTCCTTGCCCGAGATTATCTCGGTGTCCTCTATGCCGTCATGATGCTTTCGCCAAAAAGCATACAGACCGATAAGCGGCTTCAGCGCGGCGTTGCGGAAAAGCACATATTGACCTACCTGCTTAAACGGAACGTCAAGCTCGCGGCAAACGTCTGCATACATATGGTTTGCGCGGCGAATGTACTTGTGCTTGAGCGAGCCTTTGCCGAGGTCGATTCCGGGGTGCACCTCGCCGTCGTTGCGTCCCGACGCCTGAAGTGCAAGGTCTGCCTCCTTGTCTACAAGTAAAACGTCAAGCTTCCACTTGGTCAGCTCTCTTGCTATCGAAGCACCTGAAATGCCGCCGCCGATAACAAGCACGTCGGGCGTTCTGCCCTCGAGGAAATCATCCTTGAGAGACGGCAGACGCGTCGGAGCGGGCTGCTCGCCCGTGTAAACAATATCGTTGACAATATGCGTTGTGCTGAATTTTTTTGCCGCCGCTTGGCAAGCCGCGACGATTTCGCCCCAATCGGAGCTTTTGCCTCGAACAAAAATCGAGCCGTTCTCCTCCGAAGCACTGAATTTTCCGCCGAAAGTCTTTTTCAATTTTTTGTTAATTGATGATATGTTCATAACTTCAAGCCTCTTTTAATCAGCCTTACAGTCGGTCACGCGCCCGACTGTGCATAAAAAATATGTCGGTTAACTGACCGACTGATAAGACAAGTATAATTCCGCAAAAAGCGTTTGTCAATACTTTTAACTAAAAAAATCACTCTTATGTATTTTTTTTGTGAATATTGTTTTGTAGACATTGCCGATTGTTCGTGTTATACTTTAAGAAATTTTGCAGGAGGGTATTATGGCAGCTCAAAGACCCGAAAATATAAACGAAATCATACTTGATACTGCTGAGGAGCTTTTAAAGGTAAATTCCTTTTCGGAGGTGACTCTCGCGAAAATAGCCGAAAAGGCGAATATTTCGAAGGGCACGCTGTATTACTATTATAAAAGCAAAAACGAAATACTTTTTGCCGTTACCGACCGCTATCTTTCACGCCAATGGGACGAGCTGATACAATGGACGGAAAACAAGGAAAAGGATACCTCGCCGCACCGTCTTGTAAATTATGTAATCGAGAGAAATATCGCCTATGCCGGGCTCAGGCTTCACCTCTTTGACGCGGCATTGCTCGGCGACGAGGAAATCAGAGCTAAGCTTATTCATCGCTACGATGAATTCCAAAAGCTCATTTCGGCAAAAATCGCCGAGAGAACAGACGTTGTTTCGGCCGACTATTTCACTTGGCTTATTTTGATGGTTTCCGATGGTATTATCATTCAAAACAGCCTTAAAAACGAGTCCTTCGATACTCGTAAGTTTCTTGAGAACAGCACCGAATACATTAAAAAAATCGAGAATATGCATAAGCCGCAATAAACGAAAGCCTCCGTCTTAATAACGGAGGCTTTTTACTGCCGTAAAAGCAGAAAAGGGAAACGAAAAAATTATACTTTGTGTTTTTTCTTTTTGCGCAGGCCCGCCGTGACGCCTGTTACGCCGCCGCTGACAAACAGCAGGGAAATCCATAAAGCGAGGTCGCTTGCGTTGCCTGTTCGGGGAGACTTCGTATCGCCCGGCAGCTTAGCCGTTACCGTGTCGGCTTTCTTAATTTCGTTTATACCGTCTTTGTCGCTGTAATATTTATCACAGCCGTCGCAGTACCAATACTCGATATTGCCCTCGGCAGTCTTAGTTGCCGCCTTTGCATCGATGTGCTTTAAGTCGGTGTGATTGTTTGAATCAGGCTTCCCGTAAGCCTTGCCGCAGACCTCGCATACCGCTTTTTCGGTGCAGGTTGCCTTGCCGCCCGAGCAAGCCATTGTTTCAACACCCTTGCAGCCGTCCACGGTGCATTCACGGCTATGCGTGCCGTCGCCGTTCGATACCCATTCACCGAAGGTGTGCCCGTCATTGACCGTAACGGTCATTTCGGCGGTGTTGCCCGCCTTGTCGGTGACAACGATCTTCTGCTCGCCGTCCGCAGGAGAGAGAGTAAAGCCGCCGTTTTCATCAAGCGTGACCTTTGTGCCGTTTACGGTAACTGTATCTATATACTTCTCGTCAATGGTAACTGTCTGTGCCTCGCAGTAGGTCTTGCCGTTTTCAATGCCACCGATGACCGGCTGAACATTGTCAAGCGTTATGCGGTCGGAGCGAAGATATGTTATATTAAGGCTCTCGTCAACAAGCATTGCATAAACAATATATTCTCCGTTAGGCTCTATTAAAAACGGCTCATCATATCCGCTAAATACGAGAGATTGAAGCTCCGCCTCGGAAAGATCCCGATCGGTCACCAGATAAGAGACAAACACGGTTCCGCTGTTATCGGAGGCGTTTATCGTTACCTCCTGCGTTTCCTTAAAGAACAGTCCGAGGGTAAGCTTATTCAAAAAGCTATGCCATTTATTTGTGCCTATGATAATTTCGCCCGTGGGCTTTTCAATATCCTTCCATTTCGCTTTAAGCGTTATATTCTCGGCAGGCATGGTCGTGGGAATCTCCCTGTCCCATCCCTTAAAGGTGTAACCCTCTCTTGTCGGGTCGGCAGGTGCGGTAATTGCCGTACCATAGTCCTGTGTAATGGGTGCGATTTCGCTGCCGCCTGCGGTGTCAAAGGTTATTGTGTACCGATTGATTTTCCATTGCGCGGTGACAGTCATATTTTCGGCAGGCATGGTCGTGGGAATTTCCTTATCCCAGCCGATAAAGGTATATCCTTCTCTTGTCGGGGCTTCAGGTGCGGTAATTACCGTGCCGTAGTCCTGCGTAATCGGAGCAATCTCGCTGCCGCCGGCGGTGTCGAAGGTAATCGTGTAGGTGTTCGCTGCCCATTTTGCATACAATGTTCTGTTATCGGTGACTTTATCGCTTGCATAATCCCACGCCGTGCCGTCGGCCTTGTTCCAGCCACCGAAGGTATAGCCCGGTGTGGCGGCGGGAGCATCAGGACGCGTCGCGAGAGTGCCGGAGGGCAGAACCTGCTTTGCGTATTCACTGTCGCCGTCCTTGTAGGTCACGATGACGCCGGTCGTATTGCCGTAAATATACAGACCGCCGTAGAAGAGGCCCCAGTCAACATGGCTTGGATTTACACTGGAAGTTCCGCCGATCACCGTCTTGCCTTTGAAGGCGGTAATACCGTTATCTTCTGCAAGACAGGTGATCTTACATGCCTGATTTAGGTAAACCTCACCGTATACCTCGCCGCCGTTGGCGTAAATTGTGGTCTTATACACAGCATTGATAGCGTATCTGCCGTTGTTTTTGATCAGGCCGCCGGTCAACGTGATCACGCCGGTTGTGTCTCCGTTCGCCATCGGACCAAAAGCGTATATGCCGCCGTGAAAGGCCTCTCCGGTCGTTAATCTGTTTGGTGTTGAGCAGCCGACAATGCTGCCGGCGTTCATGGTGAACGAACCGTCTGAGAGGAACAGGCCACCGCCTTCATTGGCTATGCAGCCGACGATATTGCCGCCGTTCATGGTGAGTGCGCCGCTGCCGATGATCACGCCGCCGCCTTCCACCCCGTTGGAGAAGAAGATCCGGCTGCCCGTGCCGCCTGTGATGATGCCACCATAGACGGTCTCTGTACCGCTGTTGTCCAGCACCCAAGGTTCTACGCCGTTAACCTTGAATTTGTGCTCCGCCGTGGGGTTGCTGTCGATAAGGGTCAGGTCGCCGGTGATGCCGCTCTTATTATCGAGGATAATAACGCTGCCGCTGCCGGTCATTTTCAGAACATAGCCGTTGAGATCGAGGGTGACCTTGCGGAGGATGGTCAGGGTCGTGCCGATTGCAATGTCATTTTTCAGCGTGATGATGTCTACGCTGCTGTCCGCCAGCGCATCGACAAGCTCTTGTTCCGTTTCGACTTTCCTGTTTGTCTCACCCTCGGCAAACGCCGTAGTCGGCACAAGGCAAAGCACCATACATAGGGCGAGCAGGATACTGAGTATTCGTTTCTTCATATTCTATTACCTCCGTTTTCGTATATGTCGGCTCAGTCAAGAGCGGTTATTGTGATTGTGCCTTTGAAGCTTTCGAGACGGGTATTGTATGCCGACTGTTCAAACATGAAGTACAGCGTTATATCCTCGTCCGAGGCGTCGTAAATTCTGGTGAAATTAAAGGAATGTTGGTCGTTTGTCTGCGCTATTTTTTTGCCGTCACGTTTTATGCGTGTAACCTCACGGCAAAGGTCGTCATCATAACCGTCTGTCATCTGAATAGAGTAATTGCCGCTGTTGTTGAATTCGTTTGAACCAACTTCGAGAGAACCGCTTAAGCAGACATTGTAAATATGTCCTTTTTTGAGTGTAATATTATTCCGGTAGGATGAAATCAAGCCGCCCTTGTTTATTTTTTCGTAGACAGAAATATTGACACGACTGTTATTCAGTACTGTTCTCGGAGAGTTTGCCTCTCCGTAAAAATATCCCGAACAGCTGCCGTTCTGACCGGCGTCGCCCTTGTCGCCTTTGTCGCCTTTATCTCCCTTGTCACCTTTTTCGCCGGGGTCACCTTTGTCGCCCTTGTCTCCCTTTTCGCCGTCTGTGCCGTTAACACCGTCTGTGCCGTCAATGCCTGCGGCTTTTACGCCGGTGTCGATTTCTCTGAACCACCAGTTGCCGTTTTCGCCGATAAAAGGTGTTTTACCGTCTTTGCCGTCAGAGCCGTTTTGTCCGTTTGTTCCGTCTTTTCCGGCGGCGCCGTCTCTGCCATCAGCGCCGTCTCTGCCATCCGCACCTTTTAATGCGGTAAGATCGTATAGGTTCAGCCATATTTCATCGCCGACATAACGCCATTGCAGGATATTTTCGCTTACGCGAAATTCCGGAGTTTTTCCATTTGCACCGTCCGTTCCGTTCTGTCCGGCGGGGCCCTCTATATCGGCTATCGCAACAAGATTTTGCCACTCTTCGCCCTCGTAACGCCACTGTATGTAGGATTCGGCTCGCCGCACCTCTATGTTTTTGGCGTTAATGCCGTCGACACCGTCTTTGCCGTTGGTACCGTTTATACCGTCCTTACCGTCGGCACCGTTCTTTCCGTCAATGCCGTTAATTCCGTTAATGCCGTCTTTTCCGTTCTTACCGTCTTTCCCGTCAACTCCGTTAATTCCGTCCTTGCCGTTTTCTCCGGAGACGCCACGCAGCTCGGTAAGCGCCACAAGGTCGCGCCATTCTTCTTCGGCGGGGTATCTCCATTGGATTGCCGTGCCGCTGTTGCGCACCTCCGGCAGTGCGGCGTCGGTTTTTACCGTTTTGCCGCATCCGGCAGTAAATACAATGCAAAGTACGGTGCAAAGCGCAATGATAATGCTACAGCTTCGTTTCTTCATTTCTCGTTACCTCCGTTTTTGTGTGGATAGACTCAGTCAAGAGCAATGATTGCGATATTATAATACGTTACCGTTTTTGCCGTTTCGCCGTATCCTGCGATAAAAGCGATGCAAAGAGGCAAAAGCGTAGCTGTGAGTAGTTTTTTCTGCTTTTATCTTCTCTCCTCCGTTTCGCCGTCCGTAGACAGCTTAAAGTCATATTTCATTTCAAGCATGGCAAACAGCTTATGCATAACCGTGACGGCAAGCTCCCGAATATCAATCGAGCCGATAAAAGCAAGCACCCTTTCCTGCTCCTCCTTCGGCACAAGATACACACGCATTGCCGCCGTTAAAAACCTGCTGAGCTTGCGCTCCAACGGGAAATGAATATCACATTTGCGGGCCATATAGTTACGCATAAGTCCTGCCGTGCCTATTTCCATTTCGTAAAAGTCACTTTCGCTGTAATCGGGGAAATTTGCTCCGAAAATCTGCTTTAATTCCGCCGTGGTGTGCAAATAGATGAATTCCGCCGTGTCGGGCTGAGAATACGCTTCAATATAGATTTCGCGCAGGTTCTCGTTAAGCTCCGTCAGCGTGAGCTGAAGAGATGTTTCCACCGCATAGGCGTATACGGGCGGCAGCTTTTTGTCCGCAATACTCCTCGCCACGTCAAATTGACCGCCGAACATCGATTCGGTCAAATCCAGCAAGATTTTGTCCTTGGTCGGAAACAGATTTAAATAGCTGCCCCTTGCGACGCCTGCTTCCTCGACTATTCGACTGACGGAGGTGCTTTTGTAGCCCTCCTCCAAAAACAACCGAACGCACGCCGTTAAGATTTTTCTTTTTGTTTCACTGCTGTTTCTACGCAAATATATCACCTGTTTATAATATTATTAGTATGTATACCAATAATATCATATAGCATACAAAAAAGCAAGATAATGTTGATTATTAGCCCGTTATGAGTAGGTTTTGCTTAAAATAAACGGTTTTTCATATAATAATGCACTAAACCCCTCGGATAATGCAGACGCATATCCGAGGGGTTTTGGCCGTTTCTGTATTAAAATATATTGTTTTGAGGTGCTTCACGAGGGCTCAGCTGCTTGATTATATAAAATAAGATGCGGGAGATTCGCCGTTATTCGCATTCGCATATACTTTTTCTTGTGTGCAAAATCGAAGAGGGCGTTACCGAAAATTCGTCAAGCCCCCATTTGCAAAGCAATGGAATAAGACGTGTATCGGCTGCCGCTTCTCCGCACATTCCGACGGGGATGCCTGCCTTTTTGGCGTTTTTAATTGTCGTTTCGATAAGGCGCAGAACCGCAGGCTGAATCGGGTCATACAGCTTTGAAACAGCGGCGTTTCCTCTGTCAACAGCCATGGTGTAGCCCGTCAGGTCGTTTGTGCCGATAGAAAAGAAATCAACCTCTTTTGCAAGCAAATCGGAAATTATTGCCGCCGACGGAGTTTCTATCATAACGCCCACGGGAATGTCGGCGAATTTAAGACCCTCATTTTTAAGCTCATCTTTGCATTCTTCGATAAGGGCTTTTGCTCTGCGAACCTCGTCAAGTGTCGTTACAAGCGGAAGCATAACCTTTATGTTTCCGAAAACCGCTGCGCGGAGAATCGCACGAAGCTGAATTTTGAAAATTTTAGGGTTGTCAAGGCAGTATCTTATCGCGCGGTGTCCGAGAAACGGGTTGTCCTCTTTTTCGATTTTAAGGTAATCTATCGCTTTATCTCCGCCTATATCGAGTGTGCGAATGATAACCTCCTTGCCGTCCGTTATCTTTGCGACGGTTGAATATGCTTCGTACTGCTCCTGCTCCGTGGGAAGAGAGGCTCTGTCCATAAACAGAAATTCCGTTCTGAAGAGGCCTATGCCCTCGCCGCCGTTTTGCAATACATTCTGTGCGTCCTCAGCCTTGCCGATGTTGCCGTACACATGCTTTTTTACGCCGGATTTTGTAACGGTTTCTTTTGAGAAGTATTCGTTGAGGCTTTCTTTTTCCTTCAGATATGCCGCCTGCTTGGTTTTGTATTCTTCAAGCTCTTCCTCTGTGGGGTCGGTAAATACTTTTCCCTTGAAGCCGTCTGCAATAATCATATCGCCGTCCGAGATTTTTTCAACCGCATTGACGACCGACAAAACGGCGGGTATGCCCATGGCACGGGCGAGTATTGCGCTGTGACTCGTAACGCCGCCGACCTCGGTGATAATTGCGGAAACATTTTCCCTGTTTATTTGTGACGTCATGGACGGGGTGAAATCCTTGGCGATGAGAACAGAGCCCTTCGGTACGGATGAAATATCCACACTTTTTACACCCAGAAGAATGCGCAAAAGGCTGTCTCTTATATCCTTTACATCCGAGGCGCGTTGGCGAGTAAGCTCGTCGTCAACGCCGGAGAACATATTGATAAACATTGTGCATATGCTGTCAACCGCCGCTTCGGCAACAGAGCCGTTGTCGATTGCTTCTTCCATCTGTGCGAGCATAAACGGGTCCTCAAGCATAACAAGATGTCCCTCGAGTATCTCCGCCTCTTTCTTTCCGGCAGCCTTTTTAAGCTCCGACACAAGTGATTTTGTTTCGTCGGAAAAGTCGGCGACTGCCGAGTGCAGACGCTTTTTTTGATGATCCGAATCGGTAAATTTTACGGATGAATAGTCAAGGTTTGCGTCCTTTATAACAACGGCCTTGCCGATTCCGAAGCCTTGAGATGCGCCGATTCCTTTAAGCATTAAACCCACCCTTTCTTTAAGCCGCGGCGATATTATTCTTCGCCGAAGCCCGATGTGATAAGCTCTTCGGCTTTTTTGAGCATTTCGTTTTCGTCTGCGCCGCTGCACTCTACGGTGATTTCGCTTCCGCATTTGATGCAGCCTGCCATTATATTCATAATGCTCTTGCCGTTGATTTTTTTGCCGCCGAAAACAATGTCAACGTCCGAAGAGAATTTAGACATTTCCGTTACAAAGGTGTTTGCCGGACGCATATGAAGTCCCATTTTATTAGTGATTGTAAAAGTTTTCTGTACCATAATAATTCTCCTTATGTTTAATACCTGCCGAGAGGATGATGCCCCTCGGCACGGTTTTTGATTGTTTGTTATACGGATTCTTTACGATCCTTTTTAAGAAGACCGAGCATCAGTGCTCCGACAACCGAGCCTGCAATAAGGGCTACGATATAGAGAAACGGATGGTCGCATACTATAAATGTGAAGATTCCGCCGTGAGGTGCGGGGCATGTAACGTTGAACAGTGATGTAAGAGCACCTGCGACAGCAGAGCCTACTAAGCATGAGGGGATAACTCTGACCGGGTCGGAAGCGGCGTAGGGGATAGCACCCTCCGTAATGAAGCACAGACCCATAAGATAGTTTACGGGGCCTGATTTGATTTCTTCCGATGTCCACTTCTTCTTGTTGAAGGTTGTCGAAAGTGCGATTGCAATCGGGGGAACCATACCGCCTATCATAACAGCCGCCATAATCCATGTGTTGCCGTCGGCTATTGCAGCCGTGCCGAAAACATAAGCCGCCTTGTTGAACGGGCCGCCCATATCCGTTGCCATCATTGCCGCAAGTACTATGGAAAGGAGTATTTTGCTTGTATCGCCGAGCGACGAGAGGAACGAGGAAAGACCGGAGTTGACAACGCCTATAACGGGGTTTACAAGACACATAAGAAGGCCCATGATAAGTGTGCCGAAAAGAGGATAGATAAATACGGGCTTTATTCCGTCCATTGATTTCGGAAGCCAAGAAAATGCCTTTTTGAGGAGATTTACAATAATACCGGCAAGGAAGCCTGCGAGCAGAGCGCCGAGAAAGCCCGACACCGCTTTGTCGTCTCCGGCAAGACTTTGGTTTTCAATCAGCGAGCTGAAGGTGTAACCGTTTGCCGCAAATACGCCGCCTATCATACCGGGCAAAAGACCCGGTCTGTCGGCAACGGACGATGCGATATAAGCCGAAAGGATGGGGAGCATAAGCGCAAATGCCGCTTTGCCTATCCAGAACACAATTGCCGCAACGGGACTTGTGAATCCGAAGGTTCCGCCGACATCGGCATTGCCTGCAAGCGTATCGAACAGGAAGCCGAGAGCTATGAGAACTCCGCCGCCGACAACGAACGGGAGCATATGCGAAACACCGTTCATGAGATGCTTATAAAGTTTGTGCCAGCCGCTTTCCTTTTCGTCGTCATCAATAGGCTGCTTTTCACTTTCGTCGGCGTGATATATCGCGGCTTTTCCGTCAACGATTCTTTTGATAAGCTCCTCGGGCTTGTTTATTCCGTTTGAAACCGAGGTCTTTACAACGGGCTTGCCGTCGAAACGTGCCATTTCGACGTTTTTATCTGCGGCAATGATTATTCCGTCGCATTCTTCGATTTCCTTTTTTGTGAGCACGTTTTTAGCGCCGCCGGAGCCGTTGGTTTCGGCTTTGAGCGGATAGCCTGATTTTTCGCCCGCTTTTTCAAGTGCCTCTGCCGCCATATAGGTATGCGCTATGCCCGTCGGACAGGCTGTAACTGCGAGTATTCTGTAACCCTTCGGCTTTACTTCGGGCTTTGCCGCTTCCTCGGGGTATTTCTCCGCTTCCTTTTTGTCGATTATTTCTAAAAATTCGTCCGTCGTTTTTGCGCCCCGTAGAGCCGCGCAAAATTCCGGTTCCATAAGCATTACCATAAGACGGGAGAGTATTTCGAGATGTAAATCTCCGTCAACGGGAGCGGCAATCATAAACAAAATGTCCGAGGGCTTGGAGTCGGGAGCACCGTAATCAACGCCGTTCGGAACCGTTATCGCCGAAAGACCGGGAGTCTTTACGCTGTCAGATTTTGCGTGCGGAACGGCAATTCCTTCTCCGATTGCGGTCGAGCCCTGAGCCTCTCTTGCAAGGATAGCCTCCTTGTACGCCGCCTTGTCGGCAAGATTTCCTGCTTTTTCGTGCAGGGAAATCAGCTTGTCGATTGCCTCTTCCTTGTCGGTGAGAGAAACATTAAGAGCAATCGCATCCTTTTTTAATAAGTCGATGATTTTCATAAGTATTCCTCCTTATTTATATTCCGTGTTAAAGACGCGTTCAATTTCTTCACGGGTTGCAAGCTTTTCTGAAAAGGCCGTTGCGTTTCCGCACGCCGAGCCGAGTCTTAAAGCGTAGGAATAGTCGGCGGTCTTGATATATCCTGCCGTAAAGCCTGCTACCATACTGTCTCCGCAACCGACGGAGTTTATGAGCTTGCCCTTTGCATTGCCTATTTTGTGGACGCTTCCGTTTTCGTCCGTAAGCATTGCGCCGTCCTTTGCCATTGAAACAAGTACGTTTTTAGCACCCATTTCCTGAAGCTTTTTCGAATATTTCACAATGTCGTCATCACTCTTTATCTGGGCCGAGAACAGGTCGCCGAGCTCGTGATGATTCGGCTTTATCAAAAACGGTCTGTATTTGAGTACGTTTTTGAGCAAATCGCCCGTTGCGTCAACCACGCAGTTTATATTTCTGTCGCCGACTCTCTCAAGTATTTGCTCGTAAATGTCATCGGGGAGGGTATTCGGGATAGAGCCTGCGAGGATAAGGTAATCTCCGCTCTTTATGCTGTCAAGCTTTCTTAAAAAGCTCTGCATATCCTCTTTTGTGATTTCGGGGCCGCAGGCGTTCAAATCAATTTCCTTGTCGGCCTTGATTTTGACGTTTATTCTCGTATCGCCGTTTTTAAGATGATTAAAGTCGCAGCTGATATTGTCGTTTTTGAGCATTTCTTCAAGCTTTTTTCCGGTAAAGCCTCCGAGAAAGCCGAGTGCCGTGTTGGGGATTCCGAGCTGTGTGAGTATGACCGACACGTTGATGCCTTTTCCGCCGTAATAGATTTCTTCGCCGTCCGTACGGTTTATGTCGTCGGTTCTGAGAGCTTTGAGCTTCATCACATAGTCGAGAGCCGGATTCAGAGTAACGGTGTAAACCATTAAGCAGTTACCTCCTTCACTACCGTTTTTGATTTAAGCTGTTCGTCATCGCATTTGTCGCAGACTATACACGCCGCAGCAACCGGTGAAAATGATACCGCCGAAACTTTTCCGAACTTTGTGTGGTCGCAAAGCACATAGGTTACAAAGCTGCGCTCCATGGCAACGGCTTTTAGCATTGCCTCCTCGGTGTCCGGGGTCGTAAAGCCCTGCTTTTCGCTGACTCCGTTTGTTCCGATGAACGCTTTTGAAAAGTTATATTTCTGAAGATTTGAAGCGGCTACTAAGCCTATGATTGCCTCGGTTGTGCTTTTTAATTCACCGCCGACAACAAAAACCTTGCAGCCCTTGGCCGTCAGCTCCTTTGCGTGTGCGATTCCGTTGGTTACAAAGGTCGCTTTGGAAGAGGAAATATATTTGGTCATAAGAAAGGTGGTCGTGCCTGCGTCGATAAAAACGAAATCATCATCATTTATCTGCGATGCGGCATATTTTGCTATTTCTTCCTTTTCGTTTATATTCATCAGCGATTTTTCGTTGAAATCCTCCTCGTTGTGGAGAAATTCCTGTCCGAGAACAGTCGCTCCGCCGTGAACCTTGTTTATTTTCCCGAGCTGGGAAAGAGCCAAAAGGTCACGCCTTATCGTAGATTCGCTTGTTTCGAATTTTTCGGCAAGCTTTGAAACGGTAACCGAGCCGTTCTGACGCAGAATTTCAAGTATCTGCGCTCTTCTGTCGGTTGTAAGCATATTCACACCTCCGATATCTCTGTTGTGCCTTAATTATACAAAAGCGTTCAAATAAAGTCAATATCGCGCAATAAAATTCAGCGTTTGTGCTTATAGTGTGCCCGTTTTGTTATCTAATATGCAATATTATTGAACCGTAAATGCGCACTTTTGCACGTTTTAAATTTTTCAATCATAAAAATACGCATCGGATAACATAAAAAAATCCGCCCGAAAGGCGGACGACATCAGTCATAAATTCCGTTAGCAGACGGAAAAACAGCCAGTGAAAAACTGCGGCTTTTTCGTTTTTCTCGTTTTTGACAAAAATAAAAAACCGAAAACCCTTGAAAACAAAGGCTTTCGGTATTGCTTGTGTCTGTGGGGTACAGAAAAGATGTTTTTATGTTTTTTGTGGATAGAGTTGAACT
>OHDV01000418.1_pt1 | contig 19479 bp, 20 predicted proteins | sample 1567041 | NCBI WGS metagenome assembly OHDV01 (sample SAMEA3879517, study PRJEB24766) | human gut metagenome | biome: human-associated habitat; feature: feces | place: USA | collected 1985/1987
CTCCGCTTTCATGCTTATTATTCGTTCTCTCCTAAAGTTGCAACCATAACTGCCTTGATTGTATGCAGACGGTTCTCAGCTTCATCAAATACTCTTGACTGTGGTCCTTCAAATACTTCTTCGGTAACTTCTTTTTCTTTGATCGCCGGCAAGCAGTGTGAGAAGATTGTAGTATCTTTTCCTGTACGTTCCATCAGAGCTGCATTTACCTGATATGGCTTTAAGTCGTTAATTCGCTCTGCCCATACCTCTTCCGGCTCGCCCATTGATACCCACACATCTGTGTAAATGACATCTGCGTCCTTTGTGCCCTCTGCCACATCCTCTGTGAGTGTGATTGATGCGCCGGTTGTTTCTGCAACGTCCTTACAGTATTTTACAAGCTCATCATTTGGGAAATATTTCTTGTTTGTGCATGCCACGAAGTCCATGCCAAGCTTTGCACATGTGACCATGAGTGAATTGCCCATGTTGTATCTTGCATCGCCCATGTATACAAATTTCACGCCCTTGAGTCTGCCGAGGTGCTCACGGATTGTAAGCATATCTGCTATCATCTGTGTCGGGTGGAACTCATTTGTCAGGCCGTTCCATACCGGTACGCCTGCGTATTTAGCCAGCTCCTCCACGATTTCCTGTCCGTATCCACGGTACTCGATTCCGTCAAACATTCTGCCGAGCACGCGCGCTGTATCGGCGATACTCTCCTTTTTGCCTATCTGTGAACCGCTCGGGTCAAGGTATGTGACATGCATTCCAAGGTCATGTGCCGCTACCTCAAAAGAGCAGCGAGTTCTGGTACTGGTCTTTTCAAAAATCAGCGCTATATTCTTGCCTGTGAGTTCATCATGTCTTATGCCTTTTTTCTTCTTTTCCTTCAGCTCCTGTGAGAGGTCAATCAGATAAGTAATCTCTTCCGGAGTGTAATCCATAAGTTTTAAAAAGTTTCGTCCCTTTAACTGCATTGCTCTTGCCTCCTGGGTTTTATTTGCATCGTTTATAGATGCAGGTTACTATAATTAATATCTGTAGGTTGCTATAATGATGTCATTTTACTCTATTTTGTGGTATGTTGCAAGAGGTTTGAAGCATTGACGCTCTGACTGTAAAACCACGCCGTACAAATAATTAAAGAGGCTGCAAACCAACAAGCTTTGTTGATTTGCAGCCTCTTTGTTATTTCTTTGTATTGGCTGTATATTATCTGAACTTCATATTTCCGATTGATATTCCTGAGCCATGGTCATTGAAGGATGTACATCCTCCTGTGTTGTCCACTCCGGACATTGCCTCCTGTGCTGCACTGTAGCATGAAGAAGAAATGCGTCCGCTAAGCTTTCTTGCGAGCTTTCCTGATGATGCCGGTCCAAACTGGCCTTTCTGGTAAATAACACCTGAGATGCTGTTTGGATATGAGCTACTCTTTACTCTGTTGATGACTGCCGCTCCTACTGCAAGCTGACATTCATAGCTCTCTCCGCCTGCCTCGCACTCGATAATTGCAGCAAGAAGTGTCAGGTCATCTGCTCCTGCACTTACCGCCTCGCCCTGTGTGGTCTCTGTTTTCTTTGATTCCTTTGCTGCTTTTGCAGCTTCTTTTGCTGCCTTTTCTTCTGCGGCCTTTCTCTCAGCCTCTTTCTGTGCAGCTATCTGAGCCTGTTCCTCTTCAATTGTGATACCCACTCTTGTGTTGAGGGAACGTGTCGCATAATCTGCTGCGATATATCCTGTCTGTGAATCGCTTACTACTGCGATCCAGCCATCCTGTGCCTGTGCTGCGCGGTCCACCTGATAGGTCTTGCCCTGGTCAGCTACCTCTAAGGCCTTGCTGTTTGTATCTGCTGCCTCTCTCACACGAAGTCCGTCTGTATTTACTGTAGCAATTTCTCCGCATCTGTCGTAAGCATAGCTTAGTGCGTCAGTTCCGGTCACACAGTAAGAAACATTAACGTATCCGTCTACATTTCCTGACTTGATGTGAGCCCATGTGCCATCGTTTTCTACGATGTCTGCCACACTTCCTTTATATAGTTTTCCAACAATATCTGACTGTTCATCGGCCTGTGCTCTTACGTTGAGTGATTCTTCAACTTTTGGCATAAGCTTTGTCTGCCATTCCTGCTGCTCCTGTGTGAGCTGTGGCTGTACCTCCTGCTGTGCATCCTGTGCTGCTGCCACCATCTCAACATTTTCTTTTTCTACTGTAACAGCATTCTCTGCTGTGAGGCTCTTCTCATAATCAAAAAGAGTCGCTGCCACGCCAGCATAACTATTATAACCAGTATGCTCTAAACCAGTGTTTGCTAGCACCTTATCCTCTGCTTTGACCTCAGAGCGTCCGCTGTTAGTAACCGCGGTAACCGTCAGCATGGCGCACAGTCCACAGACCGTAATGCTATCGATTACTTTTTTGTTTAGCTTCATATAATCCTCCATATGGTGTAGTATATGTTGTTTTTGTTACGTTTATTACACCTATGTTGCATTTGTTACAACTTTGTTACAGTCGGTATAATATCACAGTAATAGCATTTTGTCAAATTTCATGGAAAAATCTCCTGAAGCACCGATGAAATCACCCCATTCTGATGTGCCTTATGCTCTATCTCCAGCTTGTCGCTTTCGCTTCTCGACAGCTCGTCTATGTAGTCGCTCACCTGTTTTTCTATTTTATAAATCTCGTTGCTCAAAAGTCTTATCCTGTGTGAGAGTGCGAACAAGGTCACAATGACTGTCAGCATGAAAAGTGCAAGCATTATCGCAAGTATGCCTCCTGCCATGATGTCCATATTGTCCATTGATAATTCCATATTAATGTGTCCTCCCTACTATTCTTTTTCCGATACATCATTCAAAATTTAACTTAACCTATAACGCAGGATGATGTACTATTGATTATTATAACCAATTCACTTGAACTTAACAGTTCCTATCGGTCGCAAGTTTCGACATTTGTTTGGTATTGCAGGGCAAACTTTCACCGGTAACTTGGTATTGACTTTTATTGTGTTGAGTATAATATAAATATGAGACAAACAGGAATGCAAGAAAGGATACATATATATGAAGAAAATAGTTATGACAGGTGGCGGTACTGCAGGTCATGTCACTCCAAATATTGCTCTTATGCCGGCACTTAAGGAGGCCGGATACGATATCGAATACATTGGCTCAGTAAACGGAATGGAGAAAGGACTTATCGAGGCCCAGAAGATTCCTTATCACGGCATTTCATCAGGAAAGCTGCGCCGATACTTTGACTGGAAGAACTTTACAGACCCGTTCCGCGTGTTAAAGGGCTACGGTCAGGCTGTAAGCCTCATGAAAAAACTCAAGCCTGATGTAGTATTTTCTAAGGGTGGCTTCGTTTCCGTACCTGTCGTGCTTGCCGCAAAGCACTGCCATGTGCCTGCCATCATCCACGAGTCGGATATCACCCCGGGACTTGCCAATAAAATCGCCATAAAGGGTGCCAAAAAGGTCTGCTGCAATTTCCCTGAGACCATGAAATATCTGCCTGCAGACAAGGCTGTGCTCACCGGATCACCTATCAGACGCGAGCTTTTTAGCGGCGTTGCCGAAAATGCCATAAAGCTTTGTAATTTTCCTGACCACAATAAGCCTGTCATCCTCATCATCGGAGGAAGCCTCGGCTCTAAAAAGGTTAATGAAGCTGTCCGTGAGATTCTTCCTGAACTACTAAAGGATTTCTATGTGATTCACCTCTGCGGAAAGGGCAATCTGGACAACAAGCTTGCCGGAATCACAGGCTATGCACAGTTTGAGTACGCCAATGCTGAGCTCACCGACATGTTTGCTCTGGCTGACATGGCTATTTCAAGAGCCGGAGCCAACTCCATCTGCGAACTGCTTGCTCTGCACAAGCCAAACATCCTGATTCCTCTTTCTGCTGCTGCCAGCCGCGGAGACCAGGTATTAAATGCAAAATCCTTCAAAAAGCAGGGCTTTTCATATGTCATCGAGGAGGAGGAGCTCACAAAGGATTCTCTGCTTAGCGCAGTAAAAGAGGTGTACAGCAACAGGGATAAATATAAGGATGCCATGGCAAAAAGCGGTCAGATGGATTCCATCGCCACTATCATTGATTTGATTAACTCTCAGGCGAAGAAATCGTCATAGGGTCAGAGTCTGTTTAAAGCGTCATTGCATATCATAAAAAAGAAAAAGCCCGGATATGAACTACATTTGCATATCCGGGCTTTTTGTTTTTTAATAAAGTGTAACTATTAGCAGCTATTACATGCTCATCTCGTCGCAGATTTTCTTCATCTCGTCATCAGTGAACTCCTTGTGATTCCACTCTATGACATTCTTGTTGTCATCTGACTCATATCTTGGAATCAGGTGCATATGGAAATGGAATACCGTCTGGCCGGCCACCTCTCCATTGTTCTGTACCAGGTTGTAGCCTTCACAGCCAAGCACATCTTTCTCGTGTGTCATAATCTTCTTTGCAAGCTTTGCTGCCTTGGCAAGTGTCTCATCCTCAATCTCAAAAATATTTGCATAATGCTGCTTTGGAAGGATAAGTGCATGTCCCTTTGTAGCAGGACTTGCATCGAGTATTACCTTGAAATCATCATCCTCGTAGATTGAATTGGTCGGGATATCCCCATTTGCCAGTTTACAGAAAATACAGTTGTCATCTTTCATCTTTGTCACCTCATATATATAATTATTTTGTAACTGTTCAGAATCAAAAAGCCCATTAAAACGGAAATATCTGATCAAGCATGCATCTTCCATCATAATAAATATTTATCTTCATGCAGCTTCTCCTACAATTAATTTCTAGTTGATACTATATTTATTATATCTCTTTTTGCGATATAAAACAATTGAAATAACAAATCCGCCTACGAGCCCGCCTCCATGAGCCCAATTGTCCACTCCCTGCGTTGAAACTCCATAGTATATCATGAGTATAACCATAAATACAGCCTGCTGTCTGCTGATGCCCTCATAAAAGCCTCTGTTTGCTATAACTATCCACACAAGTGCTCCCACCAGACCAAATATCGCCCCGGAGGCGCCTGCCGATACCGCAAAGTCATTATTATAAAGCATAACGATGTACGATAATACACTTCCACACATGCCTGACACAAGAAATATAATCAGAAGCTTCACATGCCCCATGGCTTTCTCGACTATCTGACCTACAGCACCTAAAACCACCATATTGTTAAGTATATGCATCAATCCAAAATGCATAAACATCGAAGTGAACAGCCTCCAGTACTGGCCATCCTTTATATACTCAGGGTACATGGCTCCGTGGGCAGCCATATACTGTGCATCAAGTGTGCTGCCTGATATACTCATCAGCACAAAAACTATTATATTTACCACTATTATGCCAATTGTCATATATGGTTTATCATCAAATCTTTTTATATTCTGCAAATCTGTGGGGTCTCCTTAATTTTCCTGTTAAATACTTTTTTCTTATTATAAATTTTAAGGAGCTTATTTGCAACAATTATACAAACCGGTACTTAACATCGGCAAATCTGATGATATCATTTGACTTGAGCTGCTTCTTCTGCTTGTACGCAAGCACCTCATTATTCACAAAGGTTCCATTTGTGGAGTTTAAATCCTCCAGATAAAATTCCTGGTTTTCCCTGTTTATAACTGCATGAAAATGACTTATTGTATCCTTGCCTATTACTGCATCGGCCTCATCGCCCTGACCAATACGCGTACAATCTTTGTCTATTATTATATTACTGCGGTTTTCCATGCCCTCATACAAAAGCATGCCCTGTGGGTGCTCCCTGTAATCGCTCAGACATACTGTGGGGTGTATCTGACGCGGTATCGGCTCCGGTGCAGCCTCTGAGCTTGGGTGTATAAGCATGGTGTCATCTACCTTTTCACGATTTTCTTTTCGTTTTTCTTTTTTAAACCATTTTCTGTTTATGTCCGGTTTTTTAGGCTTTTCTATCACTGACGCCTGCTTCTTTCGCTCCGGCAGCCTGATATCCAGCTGCTCCAGCAGATACACCCGAAGCTTATCGTACAGTGTAGGCTTTATCTGCTCCTTAGGCTCCTCTACTCTGACCTGTGGCTGTGAAATCGGCGCAATCACCTCCTCCACCGGCTTTTCTGCCACCTTTTTCTGTCGCTCCTCGATTATGGCATTTCTAATATCAGCGATACTGTAATTGCCATTTATTGTTTTCTCATATATGCCATATGCTATATGTATCGCTTCAGCATCACTGTGGTCAAGTTTTGTGAGCATATACTCCATCAAATGCTGGAATGTATTGCAAATGGTTTTCATCTGTGCCGGGTATGCTGTAAAATATATTTCCTCATCCTGATTTACCCCTTTTATGTGTATTAGCTGAGGATCAAGCACCAGAGATTCTGTGCTAACAAGATGATTCTCCAAAAGCTCCATCTTGTTACAGATACTCACCACAAGCTTTTCAAGAAACTCAAGCTTTATATCATTATACTGGCAGCGCATTTCTAAAGACTGGACTCCGGATATATCATACCAGTACTGCCCTTCATTATTCACATAACACTTCTCCATCGGCAGAAAGCCCGGAATATTGTTTTTCAACAATATCTTTTCATCTAACGGCTTCACCTCGTCACAACGCAGCTTCATAAAGCTGCCTGTCATCTTTCTTTCATATACTATTTCATTAGAATTCATTTACAACCTCTTTCAAAACCTGATAATTATAGAAATCATCCACCAGCCACATATCAGTAGCATACTCATAAGAGCTGTCTGCTTTCATTTCGTTATACAGCACAAGTCCCATCTTCATCGCTATCGCAAGCATAACAATAAATATAGGTATAATAATCGCTCCTTCTACTGTATAACTGCCTTTTAGTCTATAAGATAAATATACATTTAATTTATTTCCAGTCACATAAACACCTCCGTCAGTCCATATCCAAGCAGTAGGAATGGTGTAAATGCAATCTGCTTCTTTCTTCCAGCCCTGCCTGATGCAATTAAAATAACTGAGATTGTTCCCGCTATTGTCAGTCCCATCACCATAGTGCTGCACACTATGTCAGCAGTCACAAACAATCCCATAAGCGTCACAACAGCAGCATCTCCATAGCCTATCTGCTCTCCTGTAAGAAATGCAGCTGCCATAAGCACTATACCGGGAATCAGGGCAACAGCCACTGATATAATTGACTGCTTCGCATAAAAAGAGCTTGCAATACCTACAATCCCCATTACTACCAATACAACTACCGGTATCTTTTTGGTTGAAAAGTCAATTATACTGATTATTCCAAGTAAAATGATAAGCTGTATCATGTTCCTTCTCCTTTACATTTACTGCACAGATTTTTGCCATCTACCTCAGACTTATGCACCTTGTGTACTGTCCGCTTAAGCTTACTGCATCCAAGCTTTCCGTGATAGTTCATGCCATAATCTGTTATAAATACCGTTGAACCTTCTGTTTTTTTATCCGCGGCACAGTAACATGCGTGGTATTTCCTACCATCTTTGTTTCTGCTTGCCCCCACCTGTGACCATTTGATGCTCTTTATGCTCAGATCCAGGTAATTGCATTGCTCGGACAGGTGATAAACACTGCCATAGTCAGTGTAAAATACATATGGGTCCGTTTTTTCGCCGGGATTTTTTCCTGTCCATTTCCTGCTGTTACTATAATCCTCTATCCATATTCCATCTACCGCAAAAAAGCTCACCGGAAGCTTAACCTTGTACTTTGCCTTAAGTGCAACATCATCACCATCCATCTTTGACCCAAGCAGTGACACTCCATACCTTCCACCACTCACGTATGTATCAATGTGCTTCGAGTCAGATATTTGGCTCCTGAATAGTACCTCTGCAGTGGCCACTGATACAACTGACGAATCGTTTGCACTGCTCGCTAATGCACTCATCCTGGATGAATAATACAGAGCAGCCTTCACCTGCGACTCCACCTGAACCACCCTGAAGAAAAAAAGTATAAATACAAAAAAGCCTGCTACAAGCGGAAATATTACCGCAGCCTCAAGTGTATATGACGCTTTCAGGCAGGTGCATGAGGGCATCTTTTGAGAACTATCATCGCCTGGGAGTTTGGCCTTTCTATAAAGTTTTTTTATGTGGAACTTTACTTTATTAACAAAAGACACCTTCATACACCTGCCTTTCTTATTTCGTCATCGTCCATAATAGGAATACTTTGCCTTATTTTTAATGGTATACTCGTTATCTGCCCCATCTAACAGATTCACAAAGCATAAAAATATGCCATGATATTTGTAGCTTACATCTGCACTAAGCTCACAGATTGCATTGTCCATCCTAAAGCTTTCATGCGCACCGGTCATACGCACTGTAGCCTCCTGCACATCCATCGAGCGATACGCTATATTTTTCATGCTCTTTGTGAAAAGCAGCATACCCAGATATGATTTGTAGCCTATTCCTTCATTTGAGCTTTTTGCCTTCACCTGCCCTGTGAGCATGCTTGTCATGCCATACAGACTCGATGTCCATGACGTATCACTTTTTATCAGTGGAATCTTATCCCCATCCAAAAGTGCCCTTAAATCCAGCACACTTTCACAGAATGCCCAGGCCGCCAGAATTCCCTTTTCCACCCCTTCAATTACCTCCGGTGTCAGAGTAATTCCACCGATAATTGCAGCAAGAGCCATCGCCTGTGCCTGCTTTGATGCGCTTCCTGCCAGGTATGCCATATTGGCAGCCGAACGCAGAGCCAGTATTTCTGCTATAACGATCTTCAGATTATCCTTATCACTCGCTCTGCCTCCTATGATGTACTCCACCTCATAGTTAAGGGCATGATTTGGATTTGTATCAGTGTAACAACTCATATATGTCAGAATATACTGCTGCATAAGTACTTTCGCATACCAGTCATCACCACTTTCGGACCAGCCCCCTGTTCCTTTATGCAGACTTCGCCCGGACACTCTGGCTGATGTATCAATACTGTTTCCTGACACCGTACTCTCATCAACCACCTGCGATAATATGCCTGATGCCTTTACTTTCTGCACCTTGACCAGCGGATTTTCTATTGCATTGCCGCCTTCTGTGCTTTCTGCCTTACTTTCTGACGTCTGCTTTGTTTTCGAAACCGATGAATGTGCACTGTAAGCTCTTGGCGGTGACGACCTCGCTATGCTTTTGCCTCCGCCTTCATGAGCTGCATTATCCTTTAAGGCTTTTAACGCACTATCTATTTTACTGTCATCATACTCACCCGCAGACTTGTTTTCATTCAATGAGCTATACTGACTGTAAAGATTTTTGACTGTTTCATAACCAATATTTTTCTTCATATATGAGACAACCGCATTTGTATACACATCACCACCATCATCCGTCATGAGCACATATTTCATGGATTCGAGCTCGTCCATTGACAACCTTAGAATACTGGTGCCGTTTACAATAGTACCCCCGGCAAAAGCTCCTGAATCGCTTATCTTAAAATTGTCAGTTGTAAGCTTCTTCATATACGACCTGACATTTTCGATATCCACATTGCCCATTGCGTCACTTCCGGCGTCATACGCTAACAGATGGTATTCATCCCACAATGGTCTGCAATACTGTGCAAAAACTGACTCTGCTACAGCCTCTGAATTCATGCATGCTATATTGGTAAGTGTCAGATTCCTTCCGGCTTCAAGTACAGTAAACAGAAACTGTGACACCAGCATGAGAAGCATTGTGGCAAATATCGTTATACTGCCTCTCACACTTTACCAGCCTCTCTTGAGATTGTCTGAAAGATATTGTTTACAAGTGTTGTAAGCTGCTTCTTAAAAATCAGCACCAGACCAATTAACACGACAATTATCAGTATCATTTCCACTACTCCTGCGCCATCCTCATCTAATAAAAAATTCTTAAATCCTAACATAATTTTTCCTTTCTATATCTTAAAATCAATGATTGCGGGTGCTATTACTATTGCTATGACTATAGCCATCATAATCATCATCGGCATAAGCATTTTGGTGCCGGCCTCTTCACCCAGCTTTAAGGCTAAAAGCCTCCTCTCATCAAATGCATCCTCCGATTCCTTCTCGAGCATTTCACATACACCCTTACTTCCTTTGTGAATACTCTGTAAAATAATGCGTACAAGCTTCTGATAGCATGGCAGCTTTACTCTTTCCGCAAAACCTGCGTATGCTTTTCTGCCTGTCACGCCATCTGAGATTTCTCTCTCCGTCACAAGCATTTCCTCGTAAGCGGGCATAATATTCTCATCATTATTTTTCCGCTTATCAAGATAACGGGCGGTAATCCTATTCCATGCCTGCTCCACAGTCATTCCTGAACCCATCAAAACAGCCATTTTGCTGACTATCTCTGGATATTCGAGCTGCAGTTGTATATTTCTCTCCTTCTGCGCCGTCTTCTTTTTTTCCTTTTTCTCAAGCACCAGAAGAACTATAACAACAACTTCAAGCATGGCTATTTTAGCTGCCGTATTGCTTTTTTCCTGCGACCAGCTAAGCTTTACTCCATCTACTTCATCCGGCAGTGTAAGCTTTTTAGTGCCTGTCTTTGACATCTCACTGTCAATATGTCTGTTGATACCCTTTATGAGTCGCTCGCCTGCGTCCAGTTCATCCGGAAATACCACAAATGAGAAATCATACAGCTGTGTGTGTTCGCCACAGGAAAGCTCAACACTTGCGCTAATCAGCTTTCCCTGTTCATCATCAGCCTCCTCAAATGCATCCTGGTTCACATCTCCATTAATATCAACCACATCATAATCACTCAGTGTCCACTCTGCCTCCACAGCTCCCGATGCATATGCATCCTTCATAATCACATGCCCTCTGACCTGTTCCACACTCTGATTCTCTTCACAAAAGCTGTCGTCTATCTCTTTTTTTGCCTGTGTAAACAGCTCATTCGCCTGTTTCTCCGAAGGCTGCTCCTCCCTAACCTTCAGCTGATAGCTGTAATCCTCATCGAGTCCATCCGCATTTAGCACCAGGTCATATACTGCATCTCCGTCACCTGTATCATTGCGTATAAGTGTATTATCAGTTATAGCATTTGACGACATGTCCATGATAAAAGCAAAAACTAAAACTATAACAAATAATGCTGCTATTCTAAGCCTCTTTCCTCCCGTCATATGCCTATTCCTACCTGTAAAAATTTCTTTGCCAGTTTAATTGCCCCTGCATAGGCTAAAAGACAGGTACTCATAAAGATTACCCCGATCAGGTTTCCATATAGTGCAGACATATAATCTCTTGAAGACAGCTTTAAAAATGCCAAAAGAAATATCGGAATATAGTTCATAGTCTTTTGCTCAAGTCTTTTGGCAAAAACCGCAACCTCTATCTGTCGGTTGGTATCATACTTTGTCCACATCCTGTAAGTGGTAGACTCTATGATATCCACAAATCTGCCGCCGCTTCTCTTTGCAAATGAGAAAATATCAGAAAAATTGACTATATCCTCCAGACCGCTTCTATGAGCAAATTCTGACAGCACCGCCTCAAATGTCTGATTCATCTTTATCTGCCTGTTCATCTCCTGTATCTCAGACAGCATAAGCGAATCATTCCCATACATGAGCTCCATCTCTTTTTCAGCCTCCTGCCATGCATTCTCCACAGAGTATCCGGCCAGCATATTCGAGCTCAATACCTTAAGTACATTCATAAACTCTTCATTTAGTTTTTCCTTTTGTCTTCTGACACCCTCCTGCCTGCACAGCTTTGCACAATACGCAAACACCGCCGGAAAAGCAATAACAACAATAGGACTGTCATAAAACAAATATGCGATAATCACTGTGGCAGCCATACTTTTTATGAAAACAATCCCCCAATCCTTTATGGACATGGAATATCTGCTGTAATCCATATAATCAAACCCTTCATAACTGTTCAGTAACATATATTCCTATACTGACAGCTACAGCCTTTCTTACTTTAAATGCCACATAACAGCCTATACACTAAGCCCTGCTGCCATAAGCTTGTCGGTGTGACAAAGTGTCCCTTCTTTCTTTAAAAAGCCCTGTATCCTCCCACTGTCCAAAACAGCGGTTTCCTCAAAACGATACAGCGTATGCAGCACAATTTCACCATCCATAAATCCATCCACCTCTGATATCTCAAGGACTCTCCTGCTTTTATCCCTCAGCCTGCCAAGCTGGACAATAATATCTATTCCGGATGCTATCTGCTGCCGTATCGCATTGAGTGGGAAATCCTGACCTTGAAGCACCATAGTCTCAATTCTTGAAATGATATCATGTGGTGAATTGGCATGGCCGGTGGACAACGAGCCGTCATGTCCTGTATTCAGTGCCTTTATATGGACTCCCTATGTTCCCATCATGCAGAAATACAATATCTGTACTTAATATACACTGTATATAACGTTGTTATCTTGCCATTCCACAGTTACAAAAAGAAAAGAGAGCCTTTCACAGCCCTCTATCATATCGACTATCTCATTCAATTGTCATACTCAACAGTTTGGCAACCAATGTCTCTAAACTTTTTCCCAAAAATGGGACAAAGTCTGGTATTGCACCAAATGCCATCCCAATTATTATCATTCGACCACATTCTCTTGCAGATTCCAATGCAAATCCATAACTCAAAACACCTGTCAGAATAAATATAATTGATAAAAAGTAAAGCAAAATATTTCCCAACATCATCGGAATTTTTAATAACCAGCGAATCAATGTCATTACTGCAAGAATTAAATATAAAAACACTTTTATTATATACTTAACCAACATTTTTAATCCCTCACTTTTTTATCTTTCCGGACAGCAAGATTCTTGCCATCCGGACTTCCATTTTTTTGCTATCCGGACTGCAAAATTCTTGCTATCCAATGCAGTTCATTATCCTTTCGTGTATATCATTTCCGTCAAAATCATCTCTTCTGCATCATGGCAAATGGTATTCATCCTCCTTGTCCATTCCATGTTGTCCTGCCTTTTTAATTTCTCTGTAATTCCTTGTTTCTCCATCATCTGTTTTACTAATTGTTCTTCCCTATCCCTTGCTTCTGCATCAATCTGATTCAAATGCTCAACAAGTTTTCCTTGTAACAACAATATTTGATATTTTGCCTTTCTGTGTTCCTGTAAATAGCTTTTACGAAGCATCCCATATTTCCCATAAGTTGGTTCGATATCTGTAAGTGCCAATTCCGGCAAATAATAATCACCACATAACATATAAGTAAGTCCATTTTTCTCATCATAAATTTCGTTCTGCATAAAATATTCTCCTTTTCTTCCTATAATTGATCGTACATCTTCAACAGTGTTCCCTTTTTCATTTGACTATATTTCACCTGTAATTCTTCATATTTTTTCTGAAGACTTTCATATTCGTTTTTTGGAACACTATCGGATAATTTCTGTTCTAAACTCTTAATCCGTGCTTCCTGTGCTTTTGCAATAGCATCACTTTTAGGATTTCGCAATATCATTCCCTGTTGTTTTTCCTTCAATTCCATCATGACCTGTTTCACATTCGGATTATTATAGAAAAAACCTCTGGAAAGTCCTGTTAGTTTTGTAAGTTCAGCAACTGAAATTTTTATATTTTTTCTATACATTGTTTCAATAGCTGTTATTGCTGTTTCCGTCATTTCCGCACTTTTTTCTTTTGCCAGTGCTACCATTTTATCGTGTTTCTGCATTATCCTTTTCCCTCCTGTATTGTGCTAATAATTCATTCATTTCATCTCGTACAGCCTTTGTATCCTCCGCTAATGCTTCGTTTCTTAACCGCCGATAATGTGGTATGGTTCGTGTATCCTTATGTCCCAACAGCCTTGCAATGCTATCATCATCTAATTTCATTTCTGTAAGTTTTACTCCAAAAGTATGTCTAAAACGATGTGTACGAAACTCAAAATAATTTCCATTATCATCCCTGATATCATTTTCATAAATCATGATATTTACATGATATTTCAGCATTGAATCTGTATATAATTTTCCATTATCTTGCAGAAAAATATATTCTGAATCTGGATGCTCCTTTTCTGAAACTTCTATTGCTTTTCTAATCAATTCTGCCAGCTGATCGCTGACTGGTCTTTTGTATTTCCTTGTTTTCTGCTGGAGAATAGTTATAAAATAATGCCCCGATTTCTCAGATAAGCAATCCCTTCGCAAGGTCAACGTATCCTCTATTCTTGTACCAAGCATTTGATGTATTATTAAACATCTGCCTAACTGGGGCTTTAATTTTGTTAATGCACTATTAAATCTCCTGATTTCTGCATCTGAATACGCTTCTGGCAAAGCGTTGTCATATGCTCTGCAATCACTGGACAGAAAAAGATTACATAAGTTTTCTATTTCCAGTTCCCGCCCAATTTCATCCAGCAGATTATCCAAAACCGACAGTTCTGTCGTGTAACTGACTGATGTAAGACCGGTGTCTGTTTTTATATAAACCAAATAATCTTCTATCATATCCCTGCTAATTTCTGTAAAATGCTTTACTTCTGGAAACCGATCATACATGAAGCTAGCAAACCGACGGAATCCACGCAATTCACCTTTTATACTACCCATTGCTTTTGTCTGGCAGTGGCTATACAATATTCTCTTTATTATCTCTTTAAATTCTTTCTGCCTGATCTCACGAAAATCTAATCTATATCTTCCACGAATCGGATTACTCCTTGGCACAATATCCAACTTTCTCATATCCCATACATCTTTTTTATTTTCTGGAATATCTGCTGTTTTACACTTCACAACATACTCATAATACATTTTCAGAAAAGAAACCTGAGCGCTACTTTGCTGCTCAACATTCCGCCTATCCGGTCTATTTCTTCTAACGTACAGCGCCAATCCTTTTTTATATAAAAATGCTTTATAACTTCTCTCCAGTTCTTCCCATTTTTTATCAGTGATGCTGCTACAACTTGTACACTTCTCATTCAGAAATTCTTTCAACAGATCAAATCTGTAAATATCATTTACTACCGTTGATAATGATAAACGTCTACATCTATCGTCGATATACCCATAAATCTCATCCTGTATCTTTTCATTATGGATCTCTGATATGTAGTACACCCTGTTTTCCTTCCATTTCAGCCCTGCCAACTGTTTTTCTGTAGCTTGTTGATAACAGCCATAAGAAATCAAATTAATATTACCTTTCATCATCTTCTGCTCCTTTCAATTTAAATGACTGATTTCTAGAAAAATATTTATCTTCAGCCGATACAATACGTTCCGGCATGAAATCAATATACTGTTTTGTCATATTCTCACTTGAATGTCCCAGATAATCTCGTACCCCTTGTATAGAAACTCCCTTTCCGTACATTGAAGTTGCAAGGTTATGTCTGTAATCGTGTGCTCTAAAGATATAATCTCCACAGTCAATCCCATGAGCTTTACACTCCCGAATCATTTGATTTGAAAATGTCTGTCCACAAAATGCACCACCTTTTTTATTTTTGAACAAATACTCCCCATTTTTTATTCCGTACTTTTTTTCATAATCGCTCACCAGTCCAACCAATAAACTAGGAACAGGAATGACTTTTTCCCTCCGCATTTTGCTTTGATATATGCGCATCCAATTCTCATTGCCTTGTGAATAAAAGGCTCCCGATTTTATTGTACAAACCTCGCTTTTCCTAATTCCTGTGCAAAACAAAATCAAATACATCAACTGTAAATGCTCTGGGAATGTTGGCAGCTCCTTAATCAGATGAGCAATTGTTTTTTCTGGAACACTTCTTTCATTGTGTTCTGAAAAACCTTTTTTTAAAAATCGTTCCGGATAAAACTTCAACACCTCAATATTTTTCATTTTCAGAAACTGTAGAAATGTATGCATATGTGTGATATATCGGTTAAAAGTAGAATACTTAATATCAGACTTATCCAAAACAGACACATAATCCTCTATATCTTGTATCTCCAGTTCAGTTACTCTCTTACTCTGTCCATCCAGATATTTTAAAAATTGTGAAATAAAACTTATTGTATTTCGGATATTTGATAAAGACAGATCAGATATCCCGACCAAATATTTTGCGTATAATTGTAAATACCAACGATTTTCTTTTTCGTAAATATTAATAAATGAAAGGCTTTTAACAGGTGAACTGGCATTGATTCTTGATTTATCAAACTGAAACCTATCCATATACCAGATACACGCTTGCCAATTTGTCTCTGAATCTGTTAGAAATAATGTTCTTCTCGCAAACTCAACAATCTTAGAAGCCTGTTTTTTTATAATTTCCGACTCCTTGTTTAAATACAGATAAAATCTGTTTTCGTCTGTCTGTTCCATTTCTTCAATATCATCTATTCTGTACTTATCGCAAAACCGTATAAGTGCTTTTAATGGTTCTAAAAAATATCTTCGATGTCTTTGTACCTTATCCATATTCAGAATTTCACACAGCAATATTTTTGTCTGTCGCACCAACTGTGATGAATGTATCCTCGTTAAGTCCCATAACAAATCATTCTTATCAACCACCTGACGGAAAGATTGTGCTTTCTTCTTATTGGGGACATACAGCAAAAACAATTTGTCTTGCTTAAAAAACTCCTGTTCTACAGAGAAGGGATTTCCTTGTGAATAGACATCCGGCATATTTTCTATTTTTAAACGATCAAATAAGCTCAGTAATTCCGCTTTATATTTTTCTGAAATATCCTCTTTTTCAAGAGAATCCATATACATTTTTCTCGTTTCATAGTTAATATCTGCAGTACACTGTATATCGGTATACTGAAAAAATTTGTATAACCGGTTATAGTATTTTGCTTCTCCATTTGTAACTAAAGATATTTCTTCCTTTAATTTCTCAGATATTTTTTCCTGATATAACTTCGGAACAATTTTTAATACTGCCAAGGTAATCCCTCCTTCCTTTTACAGAAAATCTGCAATTTGGTATAAATCTTCATTATTTGAGTAGTATTGATCTGTCGCTTCTATCAATCGTTCATTATTTTCACCCAAGTATTTAATGGTAGTTTCGACTTTCTTATGCCCCAGGGCAAAACGAATGTCATTCAAATCCCATCCTTCTTTTCTTCTTTCCTCCGCAAAATAGTGTCGGAGCTGATGCGGATGGGAATTGATATCCGTTTTTTTGGATAGCCTTTTCAACATGCTATACACAGAATCCGCATCTAATGGCTCTCCTTTGTTTTTTCCTGTCAATTTTGTAAATAGATACTCCGAGTTCATCAAACTTTTTCGGTTATCAGAAATGTACTTAACCAAGAACTCAAAAGTTGTATTACTTAACAAAGCCATTCTATATTCTGCATTTTTTGCCCTTGCCAAGTTGCTATTGAATTCACGATACCTTACCCGAACCGTCCTTCTTTCAAAATCAATGTCTTCGGTATAATGGATTCCCAGAATTTCCCCTAATCTAAGACCGGTTTCTGCCATCATTGCTATCAGCAATCGATCTCTATCATTCGTACAGGCATTTATCAGTTCCTGTATTTCTTCGGATGTTATTTCTTCCAGATTAGGTTCTTCTTCTTTGAAGAAACCTTTAAACGAATTCACTGCATTTTGATGATTTACTCCCATACTGTCAAAATACGATACTTTTTTTACTCGTAAGACTTTAAGCATTGGCAAAACATCTTCCAGTGCCAAAAACTGGTAGTATCTGAAGACTGCACCAAGATACATATTGCAGGTCTTATTGCTCGTCTGTGTGTTATGCTCAGTATGCTTTCCACTCTTAACCCAATACAAGAAATCAATAAAATGTTTATTCTGCTCTGAATAGGATAGCAATGTAATCTCATCCAATCCTATCGTTTGCTCCTGCAGAAAATTGTAATAATATGAAAGTGCGAAAGCTGCGGATTTTACAGTATTCGGAGAAGCATTAATCTGATCCAGATGCTTCAAATACTTTGATGGAAGGATTTCAATTTCTTCAATATCAGAAATAATCAAAAAACGTGGTCTATTATCTTTCAAAATCGAAACAACCCTATATTTCAATCCACAGCCCTCCTTCCTTTCTTTTTGATTCATTTGACTTCTTTGACTTCTTGATTTACATTATACACAAAGATATCAAAATGTCAATTACGTTTTTGACTTCTTTGACTTTTGCAAGAATATCAATAAAGCATTTTTTGATTTCTTTATGTTTTAAATTGATTTTTAGGGATATAATTGATAAGATAAAATACAAGAAGTCAATTTATACAAAGTCAAAGAAGTCAAGAGGAGATTTGAATGAACGAATTTATATCAAATTCAGGCACACTAATAAATCCTGACAGCGTTTACGATCAGGAAAGATTCATCAATATACTTCAAATCATTTTACAGAAAAAAACACAAAAAGAATTATCTGAACAAACAGGCTTAAATAATGCAACCATTTCACGAATGCTCAACGGTGTCCGATCTGGAAGACCATATAAAAGCACTATTGATAAAATTGCAAAAGCCATTGATGATCCAGAACTTATCCAAGAATTATATGATGCAACGGGATATTCTTCTAAGAAAATACGGGAACGAAAAAAGATAATTGCAGACAATGGATTTTCTCTGGATCTCTCTACTGTTCAGGTGCATGAAAAGTTTTTTTCTACTTTAATGCGTGGACTTTCCATGATGACAAGTCTGCATAAAGTTGAATGGACAATAAAATCTGGAACGCCCAGATCATACGATTATTTAATTGAATTAAAAGAGGGAAATATAGATTATTGGTATATTAGATATGTAGATAGAATTACTTCTGATGAAGAAAGAAAAAAAGCCTTAACTGCCATTTATGGAGAATTTGCAAAATTGAAATTGGACGGAAAAATTAAAGTTTCTTGCGCCACTCCTTCTTACGAAGATTATGATTATTTTGTTACAATTCCACCATACCAATTAAATACAAATGCTTCAATTATACATTTTGATTCTGAACTCGAAAGATTTGCAGACGAAACCTTTTTAGAGACAGCTTTACCACTTAAAGAAAATATTCCTGTTAAGGATTTTTGTAATCTTACCGAATCACTGATACTATAACTTTTTAATTTTATCACAGAGAGAGTTGCTTATGACTCTCTCTTTTTTTAACGCTTCCTCCTCCCATGTTCTAACTCATTATGGCAAATCATTTTCTAAAGCAAGTATCGCCTAGAGTAACTCAAAATCCCATTTCTGGATTATGATTCTCTGACGAACTTAATGGAGATTACGATTCCCCATACCCTCAATATCACAAAATATCAAATTTTGCTATTAGCTCATAATAAGTTTTCGCAGCTATCTGTTTTTGCACTCATAGTTATCAAAAGCTTTTTATAACCATCTGCTTCTACCAGTAACAAAATGTCAATAGTTTTTTAATCACTTTTTCAAAAAAGGCAAAAAAATAGAACGTATAGATTATTTCCATACGCTCTATCTCACATT
>OHDV01000426.1_pt1 | contig 19311 bp, 10 predicted proteins | sample 1567041 | NCBI WGS metagenome assembly OHDV01 (sample SAMEA3879517, study PRJEB24766) | human gut metagenome | biome: human-associated habitat; feature: feces | place: USA | collected 1985/1987
AAAATTTTTTGTTTACTGCTCTTGCTGCTGCTTTTAGTCACAGGCTGCGGACAAGGCAGCGGCGGTAAAGACGCTGCCGCAGGCGGCAGCTACACTGTAACTGATGAGCATGGAACCGTAACCACGTTCAAGCAGGCACCGCAAAAGGTGCTGACGCTGGCGCTTAGCAGTGATGGTATAATAATGGGGCTGGGCATGGAAGATAAATTGGTTGCCGTCAATTATTTGGCCGATGATCCGGTAAGCTCTAACCTTGTAGAGCAGGCTAAAAGAATTCAGCACAAAATCAAAAACCCTTCGGCAGAAGAGGTGCTGGCGCTGAAGCCGGACGTAGTCTTTGCCTACGATTGGAGCGACATGAACCGTGTCGAAAACTTGCGTAATTTGGGCATGAATGTTATCGTACTGAAAGGACCGGCGACTATTGAGGATATCAGGCAAAACGTGCGCACTATCGCCAAAGCCATGCACGCCGACAGTAAGGGAGAAGAGCTGGTAAAGCTGATGGACGGCAGGCTGGCGCAGGTGAAGCAGCAGGTAGCGGCGCTCAGGCTGCAGCAACCGAAGAAAATCGTCCTTGTTTCGCTGATGAGCTCCTACGGCGGCAAGGGCTGCATTTTTGACGATATGTGTAAGGAAGCAGGCGTTATCAACGGCGTTTCGGCTGCAGGAATCAAAAACGGCCAGCAGGTTACTAAGGAAATGCTGGTAAAGATTGATCCGGATTTACTGATAATGCCGGTGTATAACGACCATGGCAATTTTGATATCAAAAAATATAATCAGGAATTTTTAGAGGATCCATCGCTGCAGACTATGCGTGCCATCAAAAACAAGCAGCTGTTTTATCCCAACGAGGGTTATATTTACAACTGCTCGCAGGATGTTGTTTTCGGCGTGCAGGAAATCGCCCATGCTGCCTACGGCAAAGCCTTCGCTATGCAGGGCGTGCAGCATTTAAGAGTGAAGTAGAAAGCATAATAGAAAAAACTGCACCGCTTAGTATCGGAAACGATACTGGATGGTGCAGTTTTTAATTTTCATCAGGCTCAACACGTAGGGAAATCTGGTAGATATATTCTTCAGGCTCAGGTGTCATCCAATGATTTTTCAGGGGCATAATATAAAGATTGTCTACGGCGTGCAGCTTATTACGCTGCATATAAGCTTTAAAAAGCTCCGCCAATTCCTGTACATGCTCACGGAAGGTACCCTGAAAGCGTTGCGTCATATAGAGTCCTGCAGGGCGGGTGTAGCACTCCATTTTGCCAAGGTAATCGGGGTTAACACTGGAAAAGTAGGCCAGCGGTCGGCTGTATTCACCTGCCAGAAAGCAATCTTTGTCTGCCAGCCAGCCGACAGCCTTTTCCTTGAAATGCTCTTTGGAAAAAACCTTCAGATTATGTCTGGCAAGGATTTTAATGCTTTCGTCGCCGCTGCATTCCGGCGGCACAGGACTGAGCAGGAATCGCTTGGCACGACGGAAGGTAACAGTTATCTGGTCAAGCCGGCTTTCGCGGATTTTATCCAGCTGCTGAAAAACAACGTGAATATTTTTGCGTATTTTTTCGTTATGTGCAATAATTTCTTCACATTCACGGTCTTTAGCTTGTAAGAGAGCCTGCAGGCTGTCAATGCTGCGTTCTTCCAGATATTCCTTGATTTTAGATATAGGTATTCCCAGCTTGCGCATGTTCAAAATGACCTCTAAAATCAAATACTGTTTGAGAGAGTAATGGCGGTAGTTGTTTTCAGAAATGAATTCCGGCGACAGAATTCCCATTTTATCGTAATAAAGCAAGGTTTGCTTCGGCAGCTCAAAAAGATCTGCCAGCTCGCCTGCAGTATAGTATAGCTTAGGATTTTTGCTCATAAAGTATCACCTTGGTTCTTTAACACAATACGTTGCGTAATAGTTATGTTTATTATAACATTTATTAGTCAGATAGTGAAGTTGGGGAGAAAAGAGAAGCTTTGCTTTTCGCAATTTTGACTCAATATTATCCAAAATAGTTTTATGAAAAAAGTGCTTTACTCTACTATGAGTATATACCGTAGAATATACTTGTCCAAAAAATAAATACAGAGGAGAGGATAAGATATGTCACACCCGGAATATGTTTTACCTAATACACCCCACGCAGGCTATCGCTATAAAATGGCCATGAAGCATGTTGAGGCTGCAAAAGTTGCAGGGAAATCAGTAGAAGAAATTCATGAGATTTTCAATAGTGTCATGAATTATGATATCGATAATCTTCCTGATGATGCAGCGCACAAAAATTATAAAAATGCCGTCGAACAGGCCAAAGCTGCTATGGCTGAAGGAAAATCCGATAAAGAAGTGCATGAGCTGTTTCAAAAAGTGTTAAGCGAAGCAAAATAATGACGAATAAGCTCCTAAAGTAATTAAAAGATTGCTTTAGGGGCTTGTTTTTTAGAGATAATCTACAGGTATCATTATTTTTACAATATATTTTGTATAATCAGCAGTAGACCAATAATTCCTTAATTGTTCAATATACACATCGCCGATTATTGTTAAAGCGTTACGTTCAATGAATGCCAAAAGCTTTTTGAAAGAGTATTCGTATTGTGTATGGAAACCGTTGGGAGTATAAATGGAGGCGTATAGGCCTGCTTTTTTAATTTGCACGTCGGTGTATTCATCAGGATGGGAGATACGGGTATAAAGATGTGATATTGCTAAAAAATTGCCTTGCTGCAGAGCTTCGTTAGGTAGGATATATCCCATTAGATATTCATTTAACAATTCGCTGCTGGCGAAAGTATAGTTGTGTTTGGCAACCAACTTTATTTTTTCTTTAAGTGATATTTCATGAACAGATAAAGGTGTTGCTATATAATATTCTTCAGCTTGCTCTTCCAAAGTAATCTTATCAGTAGTAACATTTTTTATTTTTTCAAGGCGATTGATTTTTGTCTGCAGATTAGTAATGTTGCGTTGCATAATATCAATCTGTACCTGGTATTCTGTTTGTTTGCGTTTGTAAAAAAGCTGCAAAGCATTAACATCCCTGTTTTGGATATAATCGGCAATTTCTTTCAAGGGGATTCCCAGTTTACGCATATTGATAATAATATCAAAGATAAAATACTGTTCTAAAGAGTAATAGCGATAACCGTTTTCATCAATATAAGCAGGCCTAAGAATATTATTGCGTTCATAATAAAATAATGTTTGCTTCGATAGCTTGAACAGAGAGGCAAATTCTCCGATTGTAAAATATGTTTCTGATAATTTATTCATAAATTCACCTGTAAAAATAATGCTTGACTCTACTATAGGTAGATACTTTAAAATTCTTCTTAATGATAAGCAGAACAATTAGGATTTTGGTTCTATATATTATTAAAATGCTTGACATAGCATTTGTCAAGAGTTGTTCTGTAGTTTATGAAGATGAGGTGTTATTGTGAAGAAGAGTTCTAAGAGCTTATTAATGTGTATGCTGATAACCGGTATTTGTGCCGGCAATGCGCAAGGTGCGTTTGCTGAAGAAAAAATCAGCGAATTTAACCTTGATCAGATGGTTGTTACTGCCAGCAGAATTGCAGAAAGCAATTTTGAAGCAAATGCTAACGTAAACGTTGTTACCCGTAAGGATATTGAAGAAAAGCATTATCAGACTGTAAGTGAAGCTTTGCGTGCAGTTCCTGGTGTTGCTATTCAAAACTACAGTGCTACAGGTGCCAATTATTCTGCCGATTATTTGTATGTAAACGGTACTAGTCATGTTTTAGTTTTGGTTGATGGTCAAAGAGCCAATACCAACGGTTCTGTATCCAGCGTATTTCAGCCATCTGAAGTAAGCAATATGGACAATATTGAACGTATTGAGGTACTGAAGGGTTCTGCTTCTACTCTTTATGGCAGTGATGCTGTCGGCGGCGTAATCAATATTATCACCCGCAAGCCGGAGGCCGGAGCAAGCACTACTAAAATTTCCGGCGCTTGGGGCAGCTATGGCAAGAAAACCTATAATGTTTACAATGAAGGTATGACTAAAGGCGGCTTTTATTGGACTGTGAACGGTCAAACCGATAAAATGGGTGAGTATAAAGACGGTCATGGCAATACAACAGTTAATAAAATAGACAGCAAGAGCTATGGTGTAAAGCTGGGACAAAAGTTTGCTGATAAAGCAGACATCAATGTATCTTATTCCCGCTATAAGCTGGATTACGGCAGACCGGAAACAGATGCTTCTATGATGGGACCGACGGTTTTTACCGGTGGAATGACAGAAGGCAAGAAGGATAACACCAAGTATACTGTTTCTTTTGACTACAAATTTAACGATAAGCTGAGTAATAGACTTACTTACTTCTCCCGTACATCAGATTTGGACGATGATATAAGACACCCTGCAACCTTGTGGTTGATGCGTGAAAAAACCTGGGGCTTCTCAGAACAGCTGACTTATCAGGATGGCAATCATACTATCATCGGTGGTTATGATTATTATAAAGATGCCATGAATAAATATCACGATCAGTACACACCGAGCATGACCGGTACTGTTGATAATAAGGCATTCTTTATCCAGGACCAAATGCAGTTCGGTGATTGGGGCTTTACTCCCGGTGTACGTTTTTCTAAGCATTCCGAATATGGCAACAAAACTACAGGCAGTGGTGTACTTTCCTATAAATTTAACGACATGACCAACATGTACGTATCTTACAAGGAATTCTTCCGCGCTCCGTATATGTATGAGCTGTACAATCCGTTCTATGGCAGTGAAAAGCTGAACCCGGAAGAGGGCGAAACCAAAGAAATTGGCCTTAACACACGCATTGATGACAAGACAACATTCTCTGCCCATTATTTCCGTACAGAGTCTGATAATCTTATTGGTTTCAACAGTGCTAATTGGAAGTATTACAATGCAGGTGCAGAAACTATTAAAGGCTGGGATGTTCAACTGACTAAGGCTTTTGATGAGCACTTCAGCGCTACTGCAGCTTATACACATACCTATATTCCTGCGACTTCCGCAGCTGTTAATCCTAACCGTAATGGCTACATCCCGAAAGGTCAATATGATTTGACATTTAACTATGACGATACTAAATTTAACGGCAGCCTGAATATTAAAGGTATCGTAGACCGTCCCGGCAGTAAATCTAATGAGGCGCAGGTTTTAGATACCTATAAGAGTGTTTGGACTGCTAATATTGCTTTGAACTACAAGCCTGTTAAGGGTATGAATGTGTTCTTTAAGCTGAATAATCTCTTTGACCGCATGTATACGGATATGACATATGACATGCGTAATCCTGGCGGAGTTGGCTGGTATTCACAGCCTGGCCGTAACTTTGTTGCGGGCGTAGAATACACATTCTAATAGCTTATAATCTTATTTCTCATACACCAGTGGTGGCATAGGCAGATAACGCTTATGCCACCACACTTATATATAGATTTTTTTAGAGCGAGGTGCTGAATTTTGAAAATAGCCTTTTTGCATTTTGCATATTGCTGCGGACCGCAAGCGGATAATGCAAAGAAAATTTTACAGGGGATGAAGCTGGCGGCACAGTATGGCGCAAGCTGGGTACTGACGCCGGAAATGGCGTTGCAGGGTTATTATATGATGCGCAGCGATAAGCAGTTTCAGCTTGCTTCGCTGCAAAATAATCTTTTACAGGAGTTTATGGAGGCTTGCAGGCAATACAAGCAAAGGTTGTTTTTGGGCTGTGGTTTTGTCGACGAAAAAACTCCGCGTAACAGCTGCGCAATTATTTCGCCGGACGGAACATATTATAATCGTCACGATAAAACGAAGGTTGTGCCGTGGATAACGGAAAACTGGGCACATCCCGGAGAAAAATTTGAGGTTTGGAATTTAGAAGGTATCAATACCGGTGTTATGGTCTGTGCGGATGCTTATTTTGCCGAGCATGGAGAAAAAATTGCTAGGCAGGGAGCAGAGCTCGCTGTAGTTGTTGCTGCCTGGCCGCCTGGAGGTCATGCAGGACCGCCGGAGGAGGCGTGGAAGCGTTTGAGCCGTTCGGCCAATGGTATTCCGGTGCTTATCTGTAATCAGACGGGGACAGAAGGCATGGATTGCAGCCATGCGCAAAGTGCTGTTCTCTGCAATGGGGAAGTACTTTTTACCTATGAAGGATGTGAAGCAGTGCTGATTATAGATTTTGATGAAGTAAAGAAACTGGTTTTGTCTACAGAATTTGTAATAATAAATTTGGCAGATATTTAAGGTGAATGACAGTGAGAAAGTTAGCAGTATTTTTTATTTGTGTAATTATAGCATGTTGCTCTTGCCTAGGATGCGGCAATGATAAGCCGGAAAACAACGGAACGAGAGTTGTCAAGGACGCCAAGGGCTATGAGGTAAAGGTACCGGCACATCCTATGCGGATAGTTTCCTTCTCCATCAGCTGTGATGAAATTTTGCTTGGTTTAGTGGAGCCGGAGCGTATAGCTTCTGTAAGCTATCTTTGTGATGATGCAGGAATTTCGCATGTCGTGGAAAAAAGCAAGGCTGTTAAAGAGCGCATTAAAGGAACGCCGAGCGTAGAGCGTATCATGGCCTTAAAGCCCGACCTTGTCATTTTGGGAGACTGGTGGACACCTGATAGCATTCAGACCATCCGCGATATGGGAATTAGCGTATATGTTTATAAAACACCATATACGGTGGCGGATATAAAAAAAACGATTCGCGAGATTGCCGATGTTGTGGATGCTAAGCAGCAGGGCGAAGCGGTAATTAAAGAATATGATGCAAAAATCGCTAAGGCACAATCTGTTATCAAGGCTGCAAACATTAACCAGCAGAAAAAGGTTGTTGTGATGTCAGGACATGGAGTGATTGGTACTAAGGGTTCGCTTTTTGCCGATATCTGCCGATATGCTCAGGTTGATAACTGCATGGAGCAATTACAGACAGGACAGAATACTACTGTTTCAAAGGAATTTATTGTCCAGTCCAATCCTGATGTCATTATCATGCCGGGATGGAACGGTGCACCTACGCATACCTTGGAAACAGAAAAAGAACTGCTCAATGACAAGTCTTTGCAAAGCGTAAAAGCAATTCAAAATAAAAATCTGGTGACGTTGTCCGGTCAGGATATGTATTGCGTAAGTCAATATGTCGCTGACAGTATTTTGGCAATTGACAAGCTGGTATATCCTGAATATTTTAAGTAAGCTGAGAGGAGCAGGGAGATGGCAGAAATTGTTTTTGTGACCAACATGGAACCCCATTATGTTGGTATGCGTGATGCCTTAAATAGCATAGATGACAAAGAAATCAGCAATGCCGTAGAAGTAATCCAAATCAACGACAGTGAGCAGTGGAACGGCTATTGGAAGCAAAAGCTGCAGGGAGCAAAATTTTTCTTTTGTACCTGGATGGGTACAGGTTTGAGCTGTGATTATCTGAAAAAAGCTTCTGCCTTTTTACAGCAAAAGAAGCTGTGTCATCTTTTTGATATCATTGACCCTGGTGATGATAAGATGGATTACGGCCTGCAGGAGGAGCAAAAGAGCCTGCTGAAACAATATCTGGCCTGCGGTGGTCTGAAGAATTATCAGAATCTGTGCTTATATCTTGTTGATGCTTTTACACAGTATCAGACAGCTTGTAATTTACCTCAGCAGCTGCCGTGGTGCGGAATTTATCATCCGGAATTTAAGCATGAGTTCGTCGAGCTTGATGCTTATCTGGCAAAGCATTATGACAGCAGCAAGCCTACTGTGGGTTTTATCTTTTCGCGTGAGGATTGGCTTTGGCAGCGTCTTGCTTATCAAAATGAAATTATCCGGTCTGTAGAAGCACAAAACTGTAATGTTATTGCTGTATTTAGCACTACCATGCCTAATGAACAGACTGGTGCAGTAAGCTTAGACACAGCATTTGAAAGGTTTTTTTATCAAGATGGTAAGCCCTGTATAGATGTTCTTATTAATCCCTTTGTATTTTCATTGACAGTTACAGGATTTTTAAAGCTGCAGGATTTGCAGCAGCTTGGTGTGCCTGTGCTGCAGGTAGTAAATACCTATATGCCTTATAAGTGGTGGCAGCAGAGCATGGTAGGCCTTACACCGAATGAGGTTTCCTATGCTGTTTGTATGCCAGAATTTGACGGAGCCTTGCATTCTGTGCTGGTTTCCACCAATGAGGAACGTGAGGACGGTACACATTACCGCATGCCGCTTGCAGACCGCATTGATATGCTGGCAAGAAAGGCGCGCAAGCTGGCCTTGTTGCGTTATAAAAAGCCTTGTGATAAAAAAATAGCGATAGTTTTTCATAATTATCCGCCGACCAATTCCAATATCGGCAGCGCTGCCAGTCTGGATTCGATTGAAAGCGTACGCCTATTGTTGGAGGAAATGCAAAAGCAAGGCTATAGGCTGGATAATATACCGACAGACAGTCAGGCCTTTGTAAAAGATATTACGGCACATGCTACTAATGACCGACGCTTCATTTCGGAGGCGTTATTGGAAACAGCTGACGGTAAGCTGGAAAAACTGGATTATGCGAGCTTTTATGAGCAGCTGCCTAAAAAAACACAGGAACAGCTTTTACGCGACTGGGGCGAAGCGCCGGGCGAGGTTTTTCGTTATGGTGATGTGTTGATTGTTCCAGGTATGCTTAACGGTAATATATTCATTACTGTACAGCCTCCGCGTGGCTTTGGTGATGATCCGGGAAAAATTTATCATTCGCCTGATTGCGCACCGACACATCATTATCTTGGCTTTTACCATTGGCTGCGTGATATCTGGGGCGCAGATGCCATGATTCACGTGGGAACGCATGGTAATCTGGAGTGGCTGCCGGGAAAGGGTAATGCTATGAGTAATGCCTGCTATCCTGATATCTGCACAGGTGATATTCCTAACATCTATCCCTATTGGATTACCTGTACCGGTGAAGGCATTCAGGCTAAGCGCCGCAGTGCTGCCTGCCTGATAAGCTATTTGTCCGCTCCTATGAGCATTTCCGGTACATACGAAGAATTGGCAGATTTGGAAAATCTGTTGGAGGAATATTGTCATTTTAAAAATGATGATGATGCTGCTGCGGGTATGGACAGCATCAAAGAAATGATTCGCAGCAAAGCTGCGGAATGCAATCTTGATGAGGATGTTCCGGAAAGCGAAGCAGAGAATTTTGATGATTATATTGGCAAGCTGCATAACTTTATTACTGATTTAAAGAATATGCAGATAAGTACAGGCCTGCATGTTTTGGGCGTGCCTCCGGAAGGAGAAGAGCTGGTAGAATATCTGTTGGCGTTGACGAAGCTGGATAACGGTAAGGTGCCGTCATTGATGAAAAACCTTGCTGCAATGCATGGGCATGATTACTATGAGCTGATGGAGCACAGCGAGCAGATGCTGGCTGATGGCAGCATGACCTATGGTATGCTTTTGGATAAAATACGCGAGCAGGCAAGAGAAGCTATCTTGATTTTGCAAAAAAATTCCTTTGATGCTGCTAAAATTGAAGAAGTGTTTAACTTATCCTGGGCGAAGTATTTACAGGGGGAAATGCGGGATAAGCTGCTGCAATCTCTGACGTACATCTGCGAGCATATTGCCCCTAGTCTGCTTATGACTGCCTTGGAGCAGGAAAATACTTTAAACGCATTAAACGGCAAATATATTGACCCTTGTCCCAGCGGTGCGCCTACAAGCGGCGGAGCTGATTTGCTGCCTACGGGACGCAACTTTTATAGTATCGACCCACGCTGCCTGCCGACGAAGCCTGCCTGGGAAATCGGTAAGCAGATGGCAGAGGATGTTATCGGCAGATTTATCGAAGAAGAAGGACGTTATCCGGAAAGCGTCGGTATAATTTTGTGGGCTACGAGTAATTTGCGTAATCACGGACAATGCGTTGCCGAATTCTTATATCTGATGGGCTTACGTCCTGTGTGGCAGCCTGGAAGCCAACGTGTCATTGGTTTGGAGGTTATTCCTTTGGAGGAGCTGCAACGTCCTCGTGTAGATGTAACAGGACGTATTAGCGGTTTGTTCAGAGATAGTATGCCGGGAAGCGTTATCTGGCTAGATGATGCTGCGCAGAGGATTGCAGGCTTAGATGAACCGACGGAATTGAACTTTGTGCGTAAGCATGTACTGGAGGAAGCAGGCGAGCTGGAAAAATCAGGCTTGGATAAGCAGGCGGCCTGGAGACAGGCTTCGTATCGCGTGTTCGGTGATCCTCCGGGAGCACATGGCGCCGGTACAGGTGCTGTTTTAGAAGCGAAAAATTGGGAAATGATTGATGATATTGCTGCAGTATATACCAGATGGGGCGCACATGCCTATGGTAAGGGCAGTGAAGGCACCTATATGCCGGAGGTCTTTAAAAAGCGTATGGCGCAGATAGATATCACGGTGCAAAATGTTGACCACAGAGAATCTTCTATGCTCAGCGGTGATGATTATAATAATTATCGCGGCGGTATGATTGCAGCAGTACGCAGTTACAAGGGCAGTATGCCGCGTAATTATGTCAGCGATAGTTCGGACAGAAGCAAGGTGCAGCTGCGCAGCCTTACGGAAGAGCTGAAGCGTTGGTTCCGTGGCGAAGCAATGAATCCCAAATATATTGCAGGTATGAAGAAGCATGGCTATAAGGGCGCCGGCGATTTGGCGACATATGTTGCGGTAAGCTATCAGTGGGATGCAACCAGCGATATTATGGAAAACTGGATGTATGAAAAATATGCTGCCAAGTATGCCTTGGATAAGGATATGCAGAAATGGATGCAGGAGGTAAATCCGTGGGCGTTGCACCGTATTACAGAAGTTTTGCTGGAGGCGGAGCAGCGTGGTATGTGGCAGGCTAAGCCGGAAACAAAGCAGGCCTTGCAAGAGTTGTTTCTGTCGATGGAGGGGGAATTGGAGGAACGAGGAGAATAAATTTTCCCTTGACTATATGAACAGTATATAGTTTAAAATGATACAGGTTTAGTAATAGAACAGGACTACGAAAGATTAGCTGTTTTAAAACTAACTGTTTTCCAGAAAGGATGTATGAGTAAATGGAAAAAACAAAGTTATTAAGTAATGCTATTTTGATGTCAATGCTCATGAGCACAAGCGTGCTCTGGGGGGGGACGGCGTTAGCTGCTGAAGAAACACCAGAATATTTACTGGGAGAATTGGTTGTAACTGCAAGCAGAACACCTGTAGAGGAGTTCAAGGCTAATGCAAATATTAGCGTAGTTACCAGAGAGACTATTGAAAAGAATCATTATTCTAATGTTCAGGATGCTTTAAGAGATATTCCTGGCGTTACTATTGCTGGCTATGGCAATACCGGTGAAGTATATAGTGCAAACAGCTTAATCTTAAATGGCAGTGATAAGGTTGTAGTTTTGATTGATGGTGTACGTGCAAATATCAACGGCAGCTCCAGTACCTATGGTAAAATGGCTACATCTGAATTGTCCAACATGGACTCCATTGAGCGTATTGAGGTTTTAAAAAGCTCTGCTTCTACTTTGTATGGCGCTGATGCAGCTGGCGGTGTTATTAACATTATTACAAGAAAAGCTACTGAAAATGGCGTATCTACCAAATTGGCAGCAGCAACCGGCAGTTATGGTAAGGAACGCTACAACTTGACTCATAGAGGCAATGTGGATGGCTTCTATTGGGACTTGGCGTTACAAAAGAAGATTTCCGGAAACTTTAAAGATGGTTGGAACAGAGAAATTCCTGAGCATTTGAATTCCGAAAACAATATGATCAAGATTGGTAAGAAATTTGATGATAATGCCGATATTAACGTAACCTATCAGACTTATAAGTCTGATTATCTGCGGCCTACCGGCGGTTGGAATGTTATTGCTTCAAATAAAGCAAATAATCAATTTAATACAGGCACCAAAGATAACAGCAAGCTGAATATCGTATATACTCAAAAAATGAGTGAAAAGGTTACTAATCAGTTGGCATTATACAGAAATAAACACGTTGCTGATGAAATTACCTGGAAGGATCCTGGTACAACTAAGGCAAAAACTCAACCTTATATTTATCACTATAGTTCTATGGGTTTAAGTGATCAGGTTACTGTGAAGGCTGATGATAAACATACTCTTGTTGGTGGTTTTGAATGGTATAAAGACAAGGTTGACAATTACATGACTAGTGCTTCCAGTAAATACAGTGATAAGAGCACTACGAATAAAGCAATCTATCTTAACGATGAGTTCGCTTTGACTGATACATGGAGCTTATCCTATGGTGTGCGTTATAATGACGATTCCAACTATGGCTCCAAATGGCTGCCTAGCATTGTTTTAGGTAATACGCCTAATGAAAAGCTGAACTATTATCTGGGCTTTAAAAAATTCTTTGTAGCTCCTTATCCGTCTCAGTTGTATGGTCAATATGGTACACCTGATTTGAATCCGGAAACTGGTTCTGCATTTGAGGGTGGTGTAAATTATCGCTTTGATCCGACATTTGTAAGCAGTGTGCATGTTTTCAGACGTGATATGAAGGATACCATTAACTATGATTCAGGCACTAAGAAATATTTGAACTCTGGTGAGGAAGTTGCTACTGGTTTTGATGTTCAGGTACGCAAGGCCTTTGACAGTCATCTGTCTACGAATGTTGGTTATACCTATACTTATATTAAACCGACTGCTCCTAATAAAAACCCGAACAGCGATGGCAGAGTTCCGCGTAGTGCGTGGAACATTGGCATAAGCTATGATCTGGAAAAATTTAGTGCTAATCTGGCTGCTCGTGGTACCATTGCAAAGCAAGGTGGTTTTTCCACAAGATATGGTGATAATACCTCTGCAGAAGCAAGCTCCTATCATACTTATTGGGTGTTTGATTTAGGCATGAACTATAAACCGTCTAAGGTTATTAATATTTACGCAAAATGCAATAACCTCTTTGACAGACTTTATACAGAGCAAAGAGCCTGCTTGCTGCCTGAAACCGGCACTTCTTGGTATTCTGCACCGGGCAGAAACTTTGAGGTTGGCGTAGAATACACCTTCTAATCAGCCCCTAACCTTATTCATATACACTTAACTCCTTTGAGAAAGGCAGAGCAGAGCAAAAGCTGTTCTGCCTTTCTCATATGCCAAACTGCTATAACTTGCTTATGTCGAAAGCTGATGTTCGTGCTATAATAGCTATGCTAAGGAAAACATAAAGGATGATGAAAAATGTTAAAGCAAAAATATCAAAAGTTCATAACAGCACTGTTGCTTTGTCTGAGTATACTATTAATACTTGCAGGCTGCAGCAGTGATAGTGCGCAAAAATCGAATAGTACTGCAGCCTATACTGTTACGGATTCGCAGGGGCATAAGCTGTATTTTAAAGAAAAACCCCAACGCATTATATCTACGTCTATAAGCACTGATGAAATTCTCATTGACCTTGTACCAAGCAGCCGCATTGCTGCCTTCTCGCGTCTGGTGGACGACCCGGGGATATCCAATATTGTAGAGCGGGCGCAGAGTGTGGGAAGCAGAGTAGATGGCCAAAGCTCGGAGGCAATTATGGCGCTGCACCCTGATTTGATATTGATACCGGATTTTGTTAAGCCAGAGGTTATTCAGTCGCTACGCGATATGAACCTACAGGTTTATGTTTATGAAACTCCCAAAAGCTTTGAAGATGTACGTGAGTGCATACGCTTTTTGGGCGAGGCCGTTGGCGAAAAGGAACGCGGCGAAATGATGGTTACCGCGATGAATGAGCATCTGAAGAAGGTGCAGGATAAAATAGGCAAAATTCCTAAGGAAAAACAGAAGCGTATAGTTTTTATGCGCAGTAACGGTGCTTATTACAGTCAGGAGGCTTCGTTTAACGATGTCTGCAGATATGCACAGGTCCGCAATGCCTTAGAGGAGCTGCATTATGATAAGCCTGGTATAGTTAATCAGGAGGCCGTGGTTCAGCTCAATCCGGAGGTGTTTTTACTCGCAGGCTGGAATTATGACGGCCTGCATGATCCGAAGCAGATGGAGGAAGATCTGTTGAATAATCCCGGCTATCTGACAACGGATGCTGTGAAAAACAGAAAGGTTTATACGGTGCCGGCTAAGCATGTATTGTGCGTGTCGCAGTATATTGTCAATGCTGTAGAGGATTTGGCGGATGCTGTATATAAAAACTAAAATTATCTGTGTTGTCGGTGAGTAGCGATATGCTGCTTGCCGACTTTTTTACGCAAGAACGGAACAATTCTCAAAAAGTGGAGAAACTAAAATAAAAATACTTGACTATATGATTGCTATATCGTTTATGATAACTCATGGTTCAATAGATAGCGCAGGACTATGAAAGACTAGCTGTGTTTGTACGTGAACAAAAACTAAACCGATGATTATGAAAGGATTGAAAATCAACAATGAACAAAGTCAAGGTATTGAGTAACGCGGTATTGATGTCTGCACTTATGAGTACAAGTGTAGTATGGGGTACAACAGCGTTTGCTGCTGAAAACACTCCGGAATATTTTTTGGATACGATGGTTGTTACGGCAACAAGAACTCCGGTAGAAGCATTTAAAGCTAATGCAAATGTAAGTGTTATTACAAGTAAGGAAATTAAGGAAAGACATTATAGTGATTTATCTGAAGCCTTGCGCATGGTTCCTGGTGTTTATATCGGCAACTACGCTCCTGCCGGCTATGATAACAGTAATGCTCTGAAAATTAACGGCGCTGATGAAATCGTTGTTTTGGTAGATGGCGTTAAGATTAACAATGTAAGCAATCGCGTTTCTGCAGTAATGCTCAAAAACATGGACAATGTTGAACGTATTGAGGTACTGAAGGGTTCTGCTTCTACTCTTTACGGTTCTGATGCTAAGGGCGGCGTTATCAATATTATTACCAAAAAACCGGAAAAAAATTCTACTTATTTCCGTGTAGACGGCGGCAGTAATAGCGTAACCAACTACTATATGGGTCAGTCCGGCAAAGAAAAAGACTGGTCATGGGATGCTAACGTAAGCAGAAACCTCAGTGGCGATTTCAAAGATGGTGACGGTGTAACTACTCCGTCTTCTTCCAAGTCTACCAGCACTAATTTCAAAATCACTAAAAAGCTGAGCGATAAGCATGAGCTGACAGCTACTTATGATTCCTATAAAGCAGATTATAAATATACTGCTTTGTGGGAGCCTGCTTTGAAGAATGGTAAAGTAGACAATCAAAACTATAAATTTATTTTGAACAGTGATTTTGATGGCAATACTACGAATGTTTTATCCTTCGTAAATCTGGATAATGATACTGATTTTAATGGTTACAAGACAAAAACCAATACCAAACGTATTACTGACCAACTGTCTATACAGTTAGGTAATCATTTACTGACTGCAGGCTTTGAGTTCAGCCATGATAAGGTTATTACGTTTAATGGTAAGAAGATGATGAATAGAGCCTTCTTCCTGCAGGATCAGTTTGATATTACCGACCAGCTGAAGCTGACTGCCGGTGTGCGTCATGATAATAACTCCGGCTTTGGCAAGCACACTACTCCCAGTGCTAACCTGGGTTATACCTTTAATAAAGACAGAACCAATGTCTATGTAAGCTACAGCGAGTATTTTATTCCGCCTTCTCCAAGCAACCTTTACAGTGCAGCATACGGCAATCCGAATATCAAGCCGGAAACTGGTAATACTAAGGAAATAGGCATTAACCATAAATTTGATGATACCTTTGTATTATCTGCACATGCTTTTAAACGTTATTCTGAGAATAGAATCGGTTATGTATATCCTAAATATGCGAATGTTGGTGATGAAAAAGCGCGCGGTTGGGATATCCAGCTGAAGAAACAATTTACACCGCAATTCTCTACTTATGTCGGCTATACACATTCAGTTATTGATGCAACTGCTCAACGTGCAAAAAATGTTGACGGCTATGTACCGAAAGGCGCTTGGGATATCGGCCTGGATTATGACAACAAGGACTTTAATGCCAGCCTGATAGGTAAGGGCGTTATCGACCGTATGGGACCTCAATCTGCAGACGCTGCTGATGCTTTCTTCCCGGCAACAACCTACTTTGTTTGGGATGCATCTATGAACTACAACGTTAATAAGAATGCGAAGATTTATTTCAAAGTTAATAATATCTTTGATAAATTCTATGCAGAGCATTCTAATGCCCGTTATAGTTGGAGTGCAGATCCTGACGGACAATGGTGGCGTGCTCCTGGCCGTTCCTTCTTGGTAGGCATGGAATATGCATTTTAAGCATATTTGACAAAACTTAAGCTTTTTTCAAACTTCACACTCCCGAAAAAGTGGGGCGGATTCATTCCGTCCTGCTTTTTCATATGACAGGAAAATGAGGTGAAATAATCTGGAAGGATTTCCTGATGGAGAGGAATTTTTTCTTAAGGGATATTAGCAAATAAACCCGAAGTGCTTGACTGTATGAGAACTATATAGCGTAATATTATTTTATTATGAGGGCGATGGTTGTTCGTCCTCGTTTTTATGCAAGTATATAAGTATTGATAAATTATTGGAGGTGAAACGATGCAGCAAATTTTATTTCTTACCAATATGGAGCAGACTGCAGCCTATCTGCAGGATGCATTGAAGCTGGCGCAGCAGACGCAGGAAGCTGTCCTAGGACAGGTGCTGTATGTCCCAAGCGATACAGAATGGACGAGGGATATGGAAAAGCAGCTGCAGCAGGCTGAGGTTGTCATTTTCCCCTGGATGGGAACTGGCCTGAGCACTAAGTTTCTGTCGGAATCTTCATCCTATCTGCTGGCCAACAAAAAGAAGCATATTTATCTGATGACCGGTAATCCGGAGGATGTTCTGCACGGCGGGCTGTCCGAGGAAGAACTGAAGCGGATAAATGATTATTATAAATTCGGCGGCTTGAAAAACTGGACGAATTTGTGGCTGTGGCTGGCGCAGCAGTTTTTGCAGGCAGCATGTAATGCGCCTGCTCCCGAACTGTTGCCCTGGGATGGTATTTACCATCCGCAAGCAGCCAAGGTTTATCATGATGTGGAAGAATATCGCCGTGATTTTTGCAAGGCCGGCAGACCTACGCTGGCAGTTGTCTTCTTCCGCAGTGATTGGCTGTGGGGCAATACTGTTTTTGCCGATGCGATAGTCAGAGAGATAGAAGCGTTGGGGTGCAATGCCATATGCTTCTTCTCTACAAGCTCGCCTGATGCTGCAAGCGGTTGCGGCGGCTTTAAAGAAGCCTTAAGTAAATACGTTTGCACAGAAGGCAAATGCTATGCGGATGTTTTCATCAACACTATAAAATTTTCCTTGTTCAGCATTCGCGCTTGTGCCTTGGATGATTTGACAAAGCTTAATATAACGGTGCTGCAGGCCTATACCTTGTATCGTTCGTATCAGGAATGGTATGAAAACTTTGACGGCATGAGTGCCGTAGAGGTGGCGTACAGTGTGAGCCTGCCAGAGTTTGACGGCATTATCCATAGCTGCCCGGTGACGACGGTGGAGCGTGATGCGGAAGGTAAGCAGGTTACGCAGGAGATTGCGGAGCGCATGAATATGTTGGTGCGCAAAGCAAAAAAGCTGGCACTTCTGCGTATTAAACCGAATGCGGAAAAGAAAATCGCTATTGTTTTTCACAACCATCCGTCGACCAATTCCAACATTGGCAGCTGTTCAGCGATAGACAGTATTGAAAGCGTGCGTCTGCTGCTGCAGGATTTGCAGCAGGCTGGTTATATTGTTGACCATATTCCGGCCGATAGGCAGGAATTTATAGATGAGCTTATTGCCGGTGCTACTAATGACAGGGACTATATGAGCGAAAAGCAAATTGATAATGCTGACGCCAAGCTGCTCGTCAGTACGTACCGTGATTATTACAAGACGCTTCCGGAAAAGGTACAGCAGCGCTTGGCTCAGGATTGGGGCGAGGCACCGGGAGAGGTTTTCTTTTATGATGATTTCCTGTTGATTCCCGGTACGCTGAACGGCAATATTTTTATTACGATGCAGCCGCCGCGCGGATTTGGCGAGGATCCGGATAAAATCTATCATTCGCCAGACTGCGCGCCGACACATCATTATTTGGGCTTTTATCACTGGCTGCGCGATATCTGGGGCGCAGATGCTATGATGCATATTGGTACGCACGGCAGTTTAGAATGGCTTCCGGGCAAGGGTGTAGCGATGGGTGATGAATGTTATCCCGATATCTGTACCGGCGATTTACCTAATGTTTATCCCTATTGGGTTGTGGATACAGGCGAGGGCATACAGGCCAAACGCCGCAGTGCGGCCTGCCTCATCAGTTATCTCTCGGCGCCGCTTAGCATCAGCGGTGTGTATGATGAGCTGGCGGAGCTGGAAAAGGCTTTGGAGGAATATGTGCACTTTAAGGCTGATAAGGATGCCGATTTGAGCGAGCCGATGGCACAAATCAGAGAGAAAGCTGCTGCTGCCGACCTTACAGACGAGGTACGTGAGGAGGATGCCGCTGATTTTGACGATTATGTAGGTCATCTGCATACATATCTGACGGATTTAAAGAATATGCAGATGACTACCGGCCTGCATATTATGGGTAATCCGCCGCAGGGCGAAAAACTTACGGAATATCTTTATGCGTTGGTGCGCTTGGAAAATCCCGATATGCCGTCACTGCCTAAAACCTTGGCGCAGGCTTACGGCTATGATTATTATGAGCTGATTGACAACAGTAGTAAGCTGTTGCCGGACGGTATTTTGAGCTACGGTATGCTGCTTGATAAAATTAACGGCCAATGCTTGGAGATTATCCGTCTGTTGCAAAATGATGGTTTCGTAGTCCACGAAGATAAATTGCGGGCGTTGGAGTGCGTAAAGTGTTGGGATGAGGTTGTGCAGCAGGATATTATCAAAATCGCCGGCTTCATCTGCGACAAGCTGTATCCCAGTCTGGCACATACTACCTGGGAACGCAGCAACTGCATCCGCGCGCTGCAGTCAGAATATATTGAGCCTAGCGCCGGCGGTGCGCCTACGAGCGGAGGTGCCGAGATTTTGCCGACCGGACGCAATTTTTACGGCGTTGACCCGCAGCTGCTGCCTACACCTGTAGCGTGGAAGATTGGTTCGCAGATGGCGGAGGATGTGATTAACAAATTCGTGGCGGAAGAAGGCCGTTATCCGGAAAGCGTGGGCATTTTGCTGTGGGCAACCTATAATATGCGTTCTAATGGCCAGTGTATGGCGGAATTTATGCGCTTGATGGGTGTGCGACCGATTTGGCAGAAGGGAACGCTTAAGGTTAAGGGTATTGAGATTA
>OHDV01000431.1_pt1 | contig 19162 bp, 18 predicted proteins | sample 1567041 | NCBI WGS metagenome assembly OHDV01 (sample SAMEA3879517, study PRJEB24766) | human gut metagenome | biome: human-associated habitat; feature: feces | place: USA | collected 1985/1987
TTCAGCTGATCTTCAACCTCATCAATCCAGGTATCCAGCAGCAACTCCAGCAGTTTCTTTGTGTCACCGTCATCATTTCCCAATATTGCTTTTTTAATTTTTCCAAGCATTGCTCCATAGGAGATCATTTGAGCCTGTCCCATATAAAAATGGTACTGTTCTTCTATCATTTCCTTTTCGCTTTCCAGTCGGAAATATTGATGCACTGCCTTATGCTCTTCTGTCGTTAGACTGATTGCCTGATTCGACTCCATAAATGTTTCTATTACTGGATACCTCTCTGTAAGTTCCAGTATTTTATTTTGCAGTCTCTGGTATTCCGCATCATGCTTTTTCAGATAGGTGCAAACCTGTTCTCCTATCCGTATCCCCAAGCATTGCTCATTCCAGATGATATCTGGCTGTGCTGTCATATCGGTGTCTCCCTTCTGTGTAGTTTTCCTGTTCCAAGCACAAGACTATACCACACTTCTGGGAGAAAGCTATTCACCAAACCTACTGAAATCTCCTGGCAGATCCTGTGCAACCTATCCCTTTTTCCACAAAAAAACTGGTATGAAAGACTCCTTGTTCTCTCATACCAGCTATCTATTTCTTATTTAACTGAATACACATTCTTTTCTATTCTCTGTGTATCCTGTACTTATTTATGGCAAAAATCAGACTACAGACACGCTATACACTCTTATGCTACATAATCCAGTTTACTGCATCCTGGTTCGAATGTCACATTGAAAATTCCAACCTGAGAAGTAGAAATCGGTGCAAGAAAACTTCTGCCGGAAAAATACTGTGCAAAACCATCATTTGGTGCACCGATTGGAAATACCATCTCTTTTGCATGCGCCCGCATCGCTTCCTCTTCGTATGGCAAATCTCCTTCGCCTGCTTCCCACACTTCCTTTGCAAGATTGAAAACAGCCCATGCTTTTGGCCAACCTGCATAGAATGCGGCATGTGTGATCACTGCAGCAATCTCTTTTTGTGTCACACCATGATTTTTTGCATTTTGAAGATGATATTTTAAAGAAGAATCTGTAATTCCGGAAGCCATCAGAGCAACCACTGTGATGATACTTCTTGTTTTTACGTCGATATCCTGGTTATTCCAGTTTTCGCCGAAAAGTACATCATCGTTAAAATGTGCAAATTCCGGTGCGAATTCACCAAGTGTATTTCTTCCTGCTGTCTGTACTATTTTTCCCATTTTCTGTATACCTCCATAGCACTGTTATTTATAAAGATTTTACCCACTCACTGATTTCCTGTTTTGTTCCACGATTTAACAGTCTGCCTTCTGTAATAACTGCATCTGGTGCAGATGACTGCAATTCTTTCACAGTGTTTCCAAATCCACTTCCTCCGGATGTTGCAAAAAGCACAATCTTTTTACCACTGAAATCGTAAGCTTCTAAAAATGTATTGATGATTGTCGGAGCCACATACCACCAGATTGGGAATCCCAGAAGGATCTCGTCATAAGAACTCATATCCATCTCTTTTTTCATAATCGCCGGTCTATATTTTTTATCACTCATTTCCACACTGCTTCTGGATTTTTTATTCATCCAGTCAAGATCAGGCTTTGTATATGGAACTTTCGGCTCAATCTCAAACAAATCCGCTTTTACTTCCTCTGCAATCATCTCTGCTACTTTTTTTGTTGTTCCGCTTGCACTGAAAAATGCCACTAATTTTTTACTCATAATAAAAAGCCCCTTTCTATACGTATTTTTCACAAAAAATAGATGTATAAGATTTACATTCATCTTACACATCTATTTTAAGCTCTATCGCTTCATTATGTCTAATGCTTATATTGAATTTTGTTTTATGCCTGAAAAGCATTAATCTCCTCGATCATTTTACGGACTGCCAAAGAATATGGGATATTCCGTCGCCAGGCAATCACCGTACTGGTCGTGATTTCAGGAGAAATTCTTCGCTGTACAAGAATATCCTCTCGCCAATACTTTGCAGCACCCTCAATTGAAATTGGATACCCCAGTCCATTTGCCGCCATAACTCCGGCATTCGTTCCAAGATTACTCGTAAAAGCAATCTGTAATTTTGAAAAGTCTTTCCCAAACCAGTTGGCAAGTTCACTTTGAACGTTCATTCTTTCCGGCAGGATCAATGGCTTTCCAATAAGATCTTCTTTTTTTATAAACTCTTTTTCTGCCAGCGGATCATCCGGCCGCATTCCGACACACCAGTGATCGCAATCTGTGATCCGGATATAATCCAGCCCTTCGGTGTCCACCGGCTCCATGAATAATGCAATATCTACAAGTCCTTTGTTCATCATCTCATACACTGCATCTGCTGTTGCAGTATGTAATACAATCTGAACCAGCGGATATTTTTCTTTATACGTTTTACATATCTTCGCCAATGTCTCCACTGCCGCAAATTCACCGCATCCAATGGTTATCGTGCCCTCTACAACCTCTTCTTTTCCTTTCAGTTCCTCAAGCGTCCTTTCCTCAAGATTAATGATCTCCAGGGCACGCCTTTTTAATAAAATCCCCTCTTCAGTAAGCGAAATTTTCTTCCCGCTTCGAATAAATAATGTTACTCCAAGCTCCTCTTCAAATGCCGCCATCTGTCTGGAAAGCGTTGGCTGGGTAATATGCAATTGTTCTGCTGCTTTTGTAAAGCTCTGTTCTTTTGCTACTGTTAAAAAATAGCGCAATAATCTTAATTCCATATCTTTATATTCCTGCACTTTTTTGTTGTATTCATTCTATTCCGAATATAACGACGTACTTTTGGATCAATCTGCCATCCCCAGTCGCTTAGATTGACTGTTCCTTAAGGGTCTATATCATTTACAACAAATATTATAAGGCTTTCTATATTTTTACAGTTTCATAGCACTGCGGATGCAGTTCTCAATAAATTTTTCTCCCAAATCTGTATTCAGGCTGACTCCCAGAGAGTTTACAAACAATCCCACCAGAAATATTAAATATCGTTTTAGTGTCTCCATTTTTTTATTTCCTCCTCATTTCATATTTTTTATCGCCGGATCATTTCATATCTGCGAGATTTCGATAGATCCGGCAAAAAATATCCATAAACTGCTTCTGCTCTTCTTCAGAAATACCATTTAATGCAGTTTTTTCTATTTTCTTAAAAGTCTCCTCCACAAGCTTCTGATTTTTTTCCGGATTCTGTCATAAAAATATGAAAAGTACGACGGTTTCCATTGAGCATTTTTCTTTCGATCAGGTCTTTTTCTTCCATACGGTTCAAAATGGACGTTAAAGATCCTGCCTCGATGAGGCATCCTGCTGCAATCTCTTTCTGACTGGCACCATCGTGTTCTTTCAGGTAATCCAATACTTTGGGCTGTCCCAAGGTAAGACCTGTATCTTTCAGCTGTTCCATTAGTTTTTTCTTTTTAATTCTACCAGCAGACAGCATCTCTTCAGAAATTGGCCATTCATCATAACCTTTGGATCCACTCTTTATATGCTTCCATATCAAGCGGAGCTACTTTCGTAAATGATAAAATAAATATGTACAATCAATAATATTACAAAATATTTTTTACATTTTAACACTTCTTTTCTCTTCAATTTGTTTGCAAAAAAGCTACAAGATTTATCTTTCCCAAATCTTACAGCTCATCTATCATGTTGCGTCCCAAGCATCATCTATATTTACATGTAATTTCTGCACAAAATACCGTGAGTTATTTTCGGGTTACTTTTCAACCGCCTATGCCTTCCAGGCCTTGATTTTACTGGCTTTTTGGCGAAGCATTCAAAGAGTGCCGTGGCATACCATCAATTTTACTAAATCAATTTAAAATACCTCAACGCATCCTTAATATACTCCACCTTCTCCTGTGGACACTGTTTCACCTCTGGGTTCTCTTTCTTGGACTTATTATAATTCACGCCCATGTCCAGACGTATTTAATCATAAAGCGACTTTTCCATTCTCATCTGTTTTTCCCCAATACGTTCCGCAAACATAATCTGCTTTGATATCCTTATCCAGCAAATACTGAGCCAACAAATCACTCGTATCTCCACAGCACGCAGAAATCTGCAATATATACTGTCATTATCGAATTTTCTGCACCAATGCCACAATATTTTCTATATGATACGTCCACGGGAACATATCCACCGGCTGGCACCGCTCCACCCGGTAGCCGTGGCTTATAAGATACTTCAGGTCCCGTGCCTGGGTGACTGGATTGCAGGAAATATAGACCACACGCTTTGGAGAAAGCCGTAGCAGTGAAGATAGGAAAGCCTCATCACTTCCGGCACGAGGCGGATCCATGAATACCACATCGGCAGTTTCGCCCTGTGCTGCCATCTTGACCATGAATTCTCCGGCGTCCTCATTGTAAAATGTGATATTTTTCATGTTATTGCGCTTCGCATTGGTAATGGCATCACGTACCGCATCACGATTCACTTCCACGCCAATGACAGAGCCGGCTTTTCCTGCTGCTGCCATGCCAATGGTACCAATGCCGCAATACGCGTCGATTACCTTTTCTTTTCCGGTCAATCCGGCAAACTCGATAGCTTTGCCATAAAGGATTTCTGTCTGCACCGGATTTATCTGGTAGAATGAGGATGGAGAAATGCGGAAACGAAGTCCGCACAGCTCGTCCTCAATAAATCCTTTTCCATAAATAGTAATATTCCGCTCCCCTAAGACAACGCTGGTGCGCCGGTCATTTACATTTACCACCACCGTTGTAACCTCCGGATGCTTTTCACGAAGTGCTTTTACAAAATTATTTTTTGACGGCAGAATTGGGGATGCCAGCACCAGAACAACCATAACTTCGCCGGTACGGAAACCTCTTCTTACCAGAACATGGCGCAGTAATCCATATCCGCTGTCCTCGTCATATACTTTTATTTTAAAGGAGCGAAGCATTCCACGAATATCATAAATGATGCTGTCCGCCATCTTATCCTCAATCTGACATTCATCAATCTTTACCACCGAATGTGTTCCCTGCTGATATGCTCCGGAAATCACTGTTCCATTTTTCAGCCGCTGAAACGTAGCATTGACCTTGTTCCGATAATGAAATGGCTCCTGCATCCCAATAACCGGCTCCACTTTTCCAAAGCTGCCTAAAAGCTCTTTTACTTCCCGATGTTTCTTGTTGAGCTGCTTTTCATAATCCATTCCCTGATACTGGCAGCCGCCACATTTTTTTGCAAGATCACATTCTCCCGGTGGGCAGATGTGTTTTTCCGGACGTTCCGATTTCGAACCATACTGCTTTTTTGCATTTTCCTTTTTTCTAAATTTATTGTTCTCTTCTGACTTTCTCATTTCCTGTACCGTTCCTTATTTTTCAAATACTATACTATTTTTTAGTTTAACGCATTTAGCAGCCTTTTTCTATGGTTATTGCAGAAATATTTTCATACCTAAATTTTCATAAATGAAATAAAATAAAATGCGAAATAATGACACCTGCTGAGCCTGCCACTGGCAGTTTCTTACGGATATACAAAACGCCGATACAGGCTGTACCGACGTTCCTTCAACACTTCACACTATTTAATTTTTGCAATCAAACTGCAATCATCTCTTTTTGTAAAGAAGTAATTCCGGATTTTCGCCATTTTCCTACCAGTGCATTTAATTTTTCAACCTTAGGAAGCGAGTCTATGTGAAGTTCATTTATTTCCTTTATTAGCTGTTTCTTAAACTCCTCAAACTCTCCATTGTCGCTAAGTTCATCATATCTTTTCCAATAATCTAACTTTGGGAGCATTTCTTTCATATATGCGCGCGCCTGCTCCTCTGTAAAATCATCGCTTACCATGTTTTTAACGCATATGTCGATTAATTCATCCATATCGTTATAGGTATATGTTCCGTCAGCTCATTCTGGGACATTCCTCTTTGTGTACGAAGTTCCAGAATAATATTTTTTGTCTCCATCGTTGCTACCTCCTTTATCCATATCATACCGGTAAATTCAGTTTCAGAAAAGCAACTTACTGTTGCTGTACGATAAGGCAACTAAAACTTTAGATGCAAAATACACTATATAGCGGAACTGATTTTATTCCTTTTGCCATCCCAAAATTTCTTGTTGAAATCCGGATTGCATACGAAGGATTATATTTTTCCATATAAACCATCATGCTTTTGGCTTTTACATGGTTACCAGCCTTACACTCTACCGGAATAACGTGACTTTCTTTTTGTATCAGGAAATCCACTTCCGCCGTATTATCAGACTCCCAATAATGAAGATCATAACCATTTGTTTTCAAAGCAATTGCAACATAGTTTTCTGTCAGTATGCCACGAAAATGCTCTGTTTCCATGCTTTGTAATGCTTCCAACGTCATTCCTATTCTTGCAGACATAATACCCATATCACTGTAATATAATTTGAATGCACTTACATCCTGATATGCCGCAACCGGATAAAATCCCTGACTGCACTTCATGCATTTATTCACAATTCCAGCTCGAATCAGCCAATCAATTGCATCTCCATATTGAGATGCCCGTGCTCCTGATTTTATCAGCTTGTATTGAAATTTTTTTGCATCTTTTGCCAACTGTGCCGGCAGGGAATCATACGCTTCAAAAATACGCACGGTGTCCGTCTGATTTGCATATTTTGTCATGTCTGCAATATAAGAATTTAACAGCATCTGACGAATTTCCGTCTGCTCCAATGGACTGTCTTTTGCAAGGTCTGCCTTTACTGCTGCCGGCATTCCTCCCACGATGCAATAATGATAAAATTCCTGCAAAGCTTCCTCGTGCAATATCTCATCTAACGGCTGATTATTTTCATAATGTTCCCGTATGGTATCCGAAAGCATCTGCTTTCCCTTAGCCAACAATACCTCTTCCAAATCCATCGGGTACATGGTAACCATCTGAACTTTTCCTACCGGAAATGAATATTTTTCACGGTTGACTGCTACACCCAGCAGACTTCCGGCAGCTATTACATGGTATTCCGGTGTCTCTTCTGAAAAATATTTTAAAGAAGTTAATGCTCTTTCACACATCTGTATCTCGTCAAAAATAATGAGCGTATTTTCCGGTACAATCTTTACCTGATAATATTTTTCTAATATGGCGATGATATAATCTGCATGAATATCTGTATCAAAATACTTCCCAATTCTTTCGTCCGTTTCAAAATTTACATAGACTGTATTTTTATAATATAATGCTCCAAATTCACGCATTTCAAACGTTTTTCCAACTTGTCTTGCACCATAAATAAGTAACGGCATTCTGCCTTTTTTCATATTTTTCCATTCATATAATTTAGCAGTTATTTTACGCTTCATGTGTGTGCTCTCTCCCTTCTTTAAAATATCATCGCGTCTTTTAATGTATTATATTACATTTTTCCATATGAATCAACGTGTTTTTGCACACAAAAAAGTGGCAATCCACTTAGGCCTGCCACTTTCAAAAATTTTTACATCTCATCCACAACCTGGAACACATAGAACTTCAGATAATAGGATTCGTCTGCCGCCCAGAGAATCGGATGATCCGGTGCCTGGGTGCGGAATTCCACCTGACGCAGACGCTTGTGGACGCTGTGAGCTGCCTGTCCGATTGTCTTGGTAAACAACTCATACGTCATAAAATGGGAGCAGGAGCAGGTTGCAAGAAATCCGCCATTTTTCACAAGCTTCATGGCACGAAGGTTAATCTCACGATAGCCCTTGATGGCATTTTTAACAGAATTTCTGGACTTGGTAAATGCCGGTGGGTCTAAGATTACCACATCATACTTTTCGCCTGCTTCCTCTAATTCCGGCAGCAGTTCAAAGACATCCCTGCACAGGAATTTTACCGTGCCGGAAAGACCGTTCAATGCTGCATTTTCTTCTGCCTGATGTACGGCAAGTTCCGAAGCATCCACTCCGGTGACTTCTTTTGCTCCGGCAATTCCAGCATTTAATGCAAAGGAGCCGGTATGGGTAAAGCCGTCTAACACTCTTGCATCCTCACATAATTTCTGAATGGCAAGACGGTTGTATTTCTGGTCTAAGAAAAATCCGGTCTTCTGACCATCCTTTACATCTACGATATAATGCACACCATTTTCTACAATTTCCACATTGGTATCAAATGCTTCTCCGATAAAGCCCTTCTTAAGCTCCATTCCTTCCTGTTTGCGGACTTTTGCATCACTCCGCTCATATACGCCGCGGATTGTAATGCCATCCTCTGCCAAAATTTCCTTTAAAAGCTTTACAATAAGCTCTTTGTAACGGTCGATGCCAAGTGCTAAGGACTGCACTACCAGCACATCCGAAAACTTATCAATAACCAGTCCCGGCAGGAAATCTGCCTCTCCAAATACCACGCGACAGGATGAGGTGTCTACCGTCTTTTTCCGGTATTCCCATGCCTGCTGCAATCGTGTCCGGAAAAATGCTTCATCAATAACTGTATCTTCTTTTCTGCTGAAAAGGCGCACCCGGATTTTGGAATTGCGGTTGATAAATCCAATGCCCATCGGATATCCGTCAAAATCGTGTACCAGCACCAGATCTCCGTTTTCAAATGTTCCCATGACGCTTTCTATTTCATTATCGAAAATCCACATGCCACCGGATTTTACCATTCTTCCTTCGCCTTTTTTCAATGTTACAACTGCACTCATGTTAGTCCTCCTTCATAACCTCTTTCTTATAATTTACCATAAATATACCAATGCATACCAGTATCAGGGCAATCACACTTTTGATGCCTGCTGCCTGCTCTTTTTCTCCCAGAAGCCATGCGGAAAGAATCACACCAAACACCGGGTTCATAAATCCAAATACCGCTACACGGGAAATCGGATTATATTTTAATAAAATGCCCCACAGCGTGTATGCAACAGCAGAAATGCATGCCATGTAAAACAGCAGTCCAAAGGATGACGCCGTAAATCCGCTCACCCGTCCACCTGCTGCAAAGCCGCACAATGCCATAATAATTCCACCCACCAGGAACTGGTATCCACTCAGCATGACAGGATTTTCGGATTTGGAATACCACTTTAACAACACGGAAGAAAATGCATACGCTACCGTTGACAGGAAAATAAATCCTTCTCCGGTCACGCTCATATGAAAATCAAATCCGCTGCTTCCCATATTTACCAGTGCCACGCCTGCAAATCCAATGATACAGCCTGCTATTTTCCGCGCCGATAATTTTTCCTGATGGAATAAAAGACTTGCTACCAGAATTGCCACGAATACATTTAACGCTTCGATGATGGATGCTTTTACCCCGGAGGTGTGCGCCAGTCCGATATAGAAAAGCAGGTACTGTCCCACAGTCTGCAGACTGCTTAATTTAAAAACTTTTCCAATGGAGCCCTTTGTCGGACGCAGAAACCGTCTGCTTCCAATACTTCCCAATAATATTGTTAAAATTCCCGCCAGCGTAAACCGATAGCCAGCATACAGAATCTGGGACGCCACCTCATCCGATGCAATGTGCATCATCTGATAGCCGATTTTAATGCACGGAAATGCACTGCCCCACAACAGGCAGCACACCAGCGCTCCCAGCCAGACTACTATGGTTTTCTGCATGAATTTTTCTTTTGTTTCCATTGCTTTCATCCTTTTCTCAAGCTTTCGCTTTTCTTCTCATTCTTGTCTCATTTCATCATAGACACCAGTGCCGGCTCTGTCAAATAAATTCTGTCCCTACTGATATACTTTTTCCCTGAAATATGCGATAATAAATATGTTTGTATAGGTGCTTGCGAAAGGAGATAATTTGATGATAACAATAAGCCTTTGCATGATTGTAAAAAACGAGGAGCAGGTTCTCTCCCGCTGTCTGGATTCACTCGCCGGTCTGATGGATGAAATCATTATCGTGGATACCGGCTCTTGCGACCGCACCAGGGAAATTGCTGCCCGCTATACCGATAAAATCTATGACTATATCTGGAAGGATGACTTTGCAGATGCCAGAAATTTTGCTTTTTCCAAAGCTTCCATGGAATACATTTATACCGCAGATGCAGATGAAGTCTTAGATGATGAGAACCGGGAACAGTTCCGGCTTTTAAAAGAAGCCATGGTTCCGGAGGTCGAAATTGTACAGATGAAATATGTGACCAAAAATGAATTTAATACGGTGCTTAACTTTAAAGAAGAATACCGTCCGAAGCTCTACCGGAGACTCCGTACCTTTACCTGGATTGACCCGATTCACGAAACGGTGCGCTTAGACCCGGTTGTCTTTGACAGTGATATTGCTATTACGCATCTTCCGCAGTCCCTGCACAGCAGCCGTGATTTCAAAGGCTTCTTACTGGCATTTGACCGGGACAGACGCCTTTCCGAAAAATTGCACCGGATGTATGCCAAAGAGCTCCTCATGACCGGCGAAAAAGAAGATTTCATTGCCGCCGCAAAAGTATTTCTTGCTACCCTGCAGGATGAAACCGCTTCTGGGGATGCCCGCAAGGAAGCCGGCTGTATCTTAAGCCGCTGCTACCGGATTACCGGAAATGTCAATGAATTTTTCAAGCTGGCACTGAAGGATATGATTACTACCCCTTGTGCAGAAATCTGCTGCGAATTGGGAAATTATTTTTTTGACGCAGAAGATTATGATGAAGCAGCCGTGTGGTACTACAACGCTGCCTTTGAAACTGCCAGCATTCTTGATGTCCATACCAGTGGAAATATTCCGCTGAACGGACTGGCTGACTGCTATGAAAAATCCGGAAATGCAGCCCAGGCGGAAGAATATAGAAATGCAGCCAGACAATGGCAGCTCCCAGACGATAATTCTTAGTCCCTTCGACTTGAATAATCATGTACGAAGTGGTACTATGATAATAATTTAACAGACAAAATATACAGGAGGTTTTTCATGGATTACACACAGGAATATAAACAAAAATTAGTCTCCGCAGATGAGGCTGTCAAAGTCATCAAATCCGGTGACTGGGTAGATTATGGATGGTGTACCGGAACTCCGGATGCACTGGATAAAGCCCTTGCAAAACGTACGGATGAATTAAAGGATGTCAACTTAAGAGGTGGTATTCTGTTAAAACCGTTAGCTGTCTTCGAACGTGAAGATGCCGGCGAACACTTTACCTGGAACTCCTGGCATATGTCCGGAATCGAGCGTAAATATATCAACCGTGGTTTTTCTTACTACGCTCCAATCCGTTATTCCGAGCTTCCAAGATACTATCGTGACTCCGCTACTCCGGATGATGTAGCAATGTTCCAGGTTGCTCCAATGGACAAACATGGATATTTCAACTTTGGTCCAAACGCTTCTCATATGATGGCAGTTTGCGAGACTTCCAAGAAAGTTATCGTTGAAGTAAATAAAAATATGCCTCGCTGCTTAGGCGGATTTGAAAACAGCATCCATATTTCCGATGTTGATTTCATCGTAGAAGGCGAGAACCCGGCTATCGGTGAATTAGGCGGCGGCGGAGCTGCCACTGAAATCGATCAGGCAGTTGCAAAATTAATCGTAGATGAGATTCCAAATGGTGCATGTCTCCAGCTTGGTATCGGTGGAATGCCAAATGCTGTTGGTTCCATGATTGCAGAATCTGATTTGAAAGATTTAGGTGTACATACCGAAATGTACGTTGATGCATTCGTTGATATTGCAAGAGCAGGAAAAATCAACGGTTCCAAGAAAAACATCGACCGTTTCCGTCAGACCTATGGTTTCGGTGCAGGAACTCAGAAAATGTATGACTACTTAGATGAAAACCCGGAACTTATGAGTGCTCCGGTAAGCTATACCAATGATATCCGTTCCATTTCCGCACTGGATAACTTTATTTCCATTAACAATGCAGTAAATGTAGACCTCTTCGGTCAGGTAAATGCAGAGTCTGCTGGAATCAAACACATCAGTGGTGCCGGCGGACAGTTAGACTTTGTTCTGGGTGCATACCTTTCTAATGGTGGTAAGAGCTTCATCTGCTGTTCTTCTACCTTTACAACCAGAGATGGTCAGTTAAAATCCCGTATCCTTCCTACCTTAGATCCAGGATCTATCGTAACCGATACCCGTGCCAACATCCACTATCTGGTAACAGAATATGGTAAAGTCAACTTAAAGGGACTTTCTACCTGGCAGAAATGTGAAGCAATTATCTCTGTCGCACATCCGGACTTCCGTGATGAATTAATCGCAGATGCAGAGAAAATGCATATCTGGAGAAGAAGCAACAAATAACTACGTAACTTTTAAAAATCCCATGGGAATACGTCATAATTTCACCGCTGGTGAATCTGACCTAATCCCATGGGATTTTTGCAATATGATAGGTGGAACCCTTATGATTCTGTCCATAAATGCACACAATTTTCATGTTATCTCTTTTTCCTCTCTTCCACAGATACTGCGATAAATTTCCCAGATTAAAAATCCGGAAAGCGGACCTAAAATAACACCGGCTGTTCCATATATTTTCAGACCTGCATAAATACTGATAATAACCGCCAGCGGATGCACGCCCAGCCCTCTTCCCATAAGCCTTGGCTCCATAAATTCCCGGATAAAGGTACTCAATATAAACAGTATACCATATATCACTGCCGCAAAATACTTTCCACGAAATAAATCGATAATCAGCCATGGAATAAAGACAAGTCCCGTGCCAATAAAAGGCAGTGCATCACTCATGCCAATCAGCACTCCCACCAGAATGGCATAAGAATTTCCGGTAAGGAACAGACCTACTATACATACGCCACTGATTAATGCCAATATAATAAGCTGTGCCTTAAGATATGTTCCACCGGCATGACACATATTTTGAAATATCCGTCCGCCCCAGAAATAAAAGCTGCTTTTTCTCCAACGCTGCACCAGATTATTATAATCACAGAGTATCAGTACTGCCGCCACAACAGTTACAATGCAGATGCCAAAGAATGCTGCCAGTCCCCGCAAAGATGCCAGCGAGCCATTCATCATTGCCGGAATCAGCTTCGTTTCTGCCTGACTGCTGACATATGCCGCACAGTTTTTTCCCCACTGCACCATTTTCTCTGTTTTCATGCCGGTGATTTCCGCAACCCGCTCACAACAACTGCACCAGAGTGTATCTGCTTTTCCAAATAATGCCGGATAATTCGTTATCAGTGATACAAGTTCGCAGATTCCCTTGTATACAAGATAGCCCATCGGCAGAAAAATCACTGCCAGCAGCAACAGCACTGCAGCCGTACTTACAATTCCTTTGGGAAGCTTTGTTTTCTCTGACAGAAAAGCTACTGGTTTACATAATATTCTTGCAATAAGGATTGCCAGTAAAAAAGGAATTACAATCGGCAGTGCGAAACGCATTCCCAAATATACTGCAACTGTAATCCCTGCTAAATATATAATCTTTTTTATAAGTTGTCTTGTTTTCCCAGTCATACCATCAGTATGTGGCATACCGGACTTTTTTATGTATTATAAATCTGAAAATAAATGAAATGCCTGACCTTTCGGTGTTATCTGAAACTGCATCTTCTTTTTGCTTGTGGGATGCAGAAATTCCAGCCGATAAGAACAAAGTGCCAGTGGAATCGACCTCATTCCCGGCAGACTTTCATTCTTCCTTCCATACTTTCTATCTCCCACCAATGGCCAGCCATGATGCGACATCTGCACACGAATCTGGTGATGCCGCCCGGTTTCTAATTTTACTTCAAGAAGACTGATTTCTTCCGCAGCTTCAGTTTTTTCCGATGTTCCATCCGCTGTACCCGCTCCTGAAGCAGCTTTACCATCTCTGCCATCTCTATCATCTTTATCATCAAGCGTACTACATTCCAGCACCCGATAGGTTAACGCCGCCCGCTTTGCATCTGCGGTTCCCTGTTTTACGACAGAAGAAGTATTACTTCTACCATCCTTCTTAAGAAAGTCAATAAGCTGTCCTTCTTTCGGTTCTGCTTTTCCATATACCACTGTCAGATAATATTTTCCAAAACCGTTTTTCTGCATCTGCCGGTTCAGCTCTGCTGTGGCTTCTTTGGTCTTTCCAAAGACCATTACGCCTTCCACCGGCTGGTCTAAGCGATGGATGATTCCAATAAAGGGAGTCTCTCCTTTTGCAGCAAGATAATTCCGAAGCAGGCTCTCCATATCCTGCTCGCCCATACGCTTCGTCTGCACTGCAATCCCTGCCGGTTTTACACAGACAAGCAGCTTGTCATCCTCATATAAAATATGTTCTGCAATCTTATACATATACTTTTTCCTGCATCTCCTGTGCATTTTCTAATTGTAAAAATAAAGCTGAATTTGTTTTTACATAAATTTTAATACATACAAAGTCAACAATAATAGCTGCCGCAATAAGTAAAGCAAATAACAATGCCACCGGATTAGCTGCTACCAGACCATTTATAATTTAAATCTGTAACCTACCCCCCAGCTCAGACAGCTTTGCTGGCTGACGCGCGCATGCGCATCTATAGACAATCTGGGGCTACACATTCTATAATTTAAATCTGTATCCTACCCCCCAGATTGTCTCGATATACTGAGGCTTTGCGGTATCCATTTCAATTTTCTCACGAATCTTTTTGATATGTACCGTTACGGTTGCGATATCACCAACGGATTCCATATCCCAGATTTCTTTAAACAGTTCTTCCTTGGTAAATACATGATTCGGATTCTGCGCTAAGAATACCAGTAAATCAAATTCCTTTGTGGTAAATGCCTTTTCCTCGCCATTTACCCAGACGCGGCGGGCTGTCTTATCAATCTTGATTCCACGAATCTCAATAATATCATTTTCCTGCACATTGCTGCCAATCAGTCTTTCATAACGGGCAAGGTGTGCCTTTACTCTTGCTACCAGCTCGCTTGGGGAGAATGGTTTTGTGATATAATCATCCGCACCCAGTCCCAGTCCGCGAATCTTGTCAATATCATCCTTCTTGGCAGATACCATAAGAATCGGTGTATTCTTTACTTCACGAATACGTTTGCAGATTTCGAAGCCGTCCATGCCCGGAAGCATCAGGTCTAAGATATACATGTCAAAATCAGATGCCAGTGCTTTCTCTAAGCCCCTTGCTCCATCACTTTCGATTTCGACATCGAAACCGCTTAACTCTAAATAATCCTTCTCCAGTTCTGCAATTGAAACCTCATCTTCAATAATCAATACTTTACTCATTTGGAACCTCCTGATATTTTCTCAGTACAAAATACATGATTGTACCTGTTTCTTCTTTACTGGTTGCCCATATCTTTCCGCCATGGTCTTCAATAATTTTACGGACAATGGATAAACCAATACCGCTTCCGCCGGTTGCAGAATTTCTTGAAGTATCTGCCCGGAAGAACCGGTCAAAGATATATGGCAGGTCTTTCTTTGCAATTCCTTTTCCATTATCTTCTATCTCTACCTGGATAAAATCACCCACATCCTTTACACGAATATTGATAAAGCCCTTCGGCTTATCCAGATATTTGATGGAATTATTAATAATATTATGAATGACACGCTTTAACTGCTCCGGGTCTGCAATAATCTGCACATCATCCCCAGCGTAATTAAAATACGATAAACCAATATTTTTTGCCTCTAAATCCAGGCCGATTTCTTCTACGCAGTCATCGAAATATTCCATTACATTTATCTTGCTAAAATTATATGGAATTCGATTAGTATCAATCTTTGAATAAAGTGTCAGCTCATTTAATAGTAAATCCATCTCATTGGCTTTATTATAAATGGTCTTGATATATTTATCCCTTTTTTCCGGCGTATCTGCCACACCATCCATCAGACCTTCCGAATAACCTTTCACAGCAGTAATCGGGGTCTTTAAATCGTGGGCAATATTACTGATTAAAACACGGTTTTCTTTCTCTGATGCCAGCTTCTCTTCTGCAGAATCTTTCAGTCTCTGCCGCATCTCTTCGAAGTTCTGGCACAGCTCACCAATTTCATCATTGCTGTCTATTTCCAAAGTAAAATCAAGGTTTCCCTCTTTGATATTCTGGGTTGCCATCTCTAACTTCTTAATCGGAGTAATGATGCTCCGGTAATTCCATATGGTAAGCATACCTGCCGTCAACAAAAGTATCAATAACACAGAAATAATAATATCTATCAGAAGTTCCTTCATTTCCGGCACAAGTGATTTAATAGATGTAATTACAAACAACGTTCCTTCCGAACCATCCGAAAAATCAAAGTCAATCCGCTTAATCATTTCCTGTTTATCACTGTCAATGAAATAGCCGGTCTCTCCCCCTGTCTTTGTATCCATGTAATCCGGCAGATTTTCCGGAACCGTATTCAAATCATTCGTTCCCACATAGACTTCTTCATTATCCCTCATGACAATCAGGTAGGAGTTTTTCCCCTGCAGAGTCTCATTAACCTGCATTAAATATTTCATGTCCAGGAATTTGTCCGGGTCGCTTTCCGCTGTATCCAGTAACTTCTGACAACTGTCCTTTGTCACCCGGTTCCACATCTGCACCGTATTGGTCAGATAACTAATATTTCCATCTTCCACCTGATAGGTGTTGGCAATATCTCTTAACTGAAAATAACGGAATCCGCACATTGCCAACGCGGCCAATGTCACCGGCACAAATATGATAATACAAAATGATATAATCAACTTTGTCCTTAGTTTCATTCTCAAGCCTCCAGTTTTTCATAATCATAGTATACCACATGCAGTCTCTTTTCCCATGAAAATTCTGAGAATTATTCTAAAGAATTTATAAATTATTTTCCAACCACCCAAAACTCTTTGCTGGTTTTCTCATTAAAATGCCAAAAGACCTCTTTCCGGCATTTCAATCATTTCCCTTAAGAAATAAATCTTTTCCGAAAAGAGGTCTTTCTTCTTTATACTATTCTGGAATCTATTCCAATATTATAAGTGTTTCTTTAATTCATCAACTTTGTCCAACGCTTCCCATGGAAGTGCAACATCGGTTCTTCCAAAGTGACCATATGCTGCTGTCGGGCGATAAATCGGTCTGCGTAAATCAAGCATCTTGATAATTCCTGCCGGACGAAGGTCAAAGTTCTCACGGATAATTTCTACTAATTTCTCATCAGAAACTTTTCCGGTGCCAAAAGTATCAACCATAACAGAAGTAGGCTGTGCTACACCGATTGCATAAGATAACTGAATCTCACAACGCTCTGCAAGACCTGCTGCTACTAAGTTCTTAGCAACGTAACGTGCTGCATATGCTGCTGAACGGTCAACCTTGGTGCAATCCTTACCGGAGAATGCTCCGCCGCCGTGACGGGCGTATCCACCGTATGTATCTACGATAATTTTACGTCCGGTAAGACCTGCATCACCGTGTGGTCCACCGATTACGAAACGTCCGGTTGGGTTGATGAAAAATTTAGTATTCTCATCAACTAATTCCTTTGGAAGGACTGGGTCAAAAACATATTTCTTAATATCCTCATGAATCTGTTCCTGAGTTACATCCTCGTCATGCTGTGTAGAAAGTACAACTGCCTCTAATCTCTTTGGTTTTCCAGCCTCATCATACTCTACAGAAACCTGTGATTTTCCGTCTGGTCTTAAGTATTTTAAAGTACCATCTTTACGAACTTTGGTTAACTGTAATGCCAGTTTGTGAGCTAAAGAAATCGGATATGGCATATATTCCGGTGTCTCGTTGGTTGCATAACCAAACATCATACCCTGATCTCCGGCACCGATTGCTTCAATCTCCTCATCGGTCATTTTATTTTCTTTTGCTTCCAAAGCCTTGTCAACACCCATTGCAATATCCGGTGACTGCTGGTCTAATGCTACCATAACAGCACAGGTATGTCCGTCAAATCCGGTTTCTGCATGGTCATAACCGATTTCATTTACAGTATTTCTTACAATTGCAGGAATGTCTAATTTTGCCTTTGTAGTAATCTCTCCTGTTACAAGTACAAATCCGGTACAGCTTGCTGTCTCACAGGCAACACGGCTCATTGGATCCTCTGCCATACATGCGTCAAGAATTGCATCTGAAATCGCATCACACATTTTGTCTGGATGTCCTTCTGTTACGGACTCTGATGTGAATAATCTTTTTTCCATCGTTTTCTCCTCTCGTTTTGTTGATTCCCTTATTAAGTATCTGGTGGATGCGCTTGGCTCCTCTTTCTTCCAGACCTTTTTTCGCTGCTCGCGTAAAATAAAAAAAACCGCTTACATTATAAGCGGACCCGATAACGGTAAAGATAATCAAATCCTCTTATTGTTCGACTTACTCGCTCAGGTTGGCACCTTCCTTATGTTGTGGGGTTGCCGTGACTTCATTGATCCTATGTATCTCCATCACTCTGAATAAGAGAAATTACAATATTAAATTTTCAAATCTCTATGGGAAAGAATACACCTATTATATCGAAATGTCAAGCACCATATTTTCTCATCAACAGAGAAAACATTCCTTATTACTTTTTGTATCCTTTTGACAAATTTTGCCGATTTTTACTGTTAAGATTGACATTTTTAGCAAAAAGAATATACTTAAATAGGAATATAATTGTGATTTGTTCTATCATAATTATAAAATCCATCCAGAATGAGGACCACATGCATGAAAGAATATCAGACAAAAGATTTGTTACCAGGTATGGTTACAGCAATTCCTGTCCGCACCAAGCGTGGACAGCTTATTATTAATCCGAATGTAGAACTTACGCGTACCCTGATTTCCAGACTGGAATTTTATGGCATCGCCAGTGTGCAGATTACAGAAAATAAACAGGTCGCTACTCCAATGGAAACGCCAAAAGATCCGGCATATTTTCCTGCCAAAATCCCTGTTTCTGCACCAAGTCCGGTTTCTGATGCTTCTTACTCACAGAAGCTCAAAAGTTCTCCGGAATTCCAGCGTTTTCAGGTAGATTTCACCCTGCGTTCCCAAGATTTAAAGAACTGTTTTGATGCTTATCTTTCCGATGGAGGAACCGTAAACAAAGAAGAGCTTTTATCAAAGACCATTTCTTTAGTAAGTCCAAAGCAGACCACTCTGGATGTCTTTGATATGTTACATAATATGCGTCAGGTCAACGACAGCACCTATGCACACAGTCTGAATGTTGCCATCATCTCCCGTATTATCGGAAAATGGCTGCATTTTTCCAATGAAGAATTAGACACTCTCACCC
>OHDV01000470.1_pt1 | contig 18041 bp, 15 predicted proteins | sample 1567041 | NCBI WGS metagenome assembly OHDV01 (sample SAMEA3879517, study PRJEB24766) | human gut metagenome | biome: human-associated habitat; feature: feces | place: USA | collected 1985/1987
ATAAGGTTTTCTTGCGTACCCGGATCACCGGATTGGTCGTCACATATGCCTGCTCAATGCCGTAATGTGGGTATGTGTCTAGCTGATCTGGCAGTTTATGAAATAAAAATTTACGTTCGATTTCCATATTTTGTTCCTCCGTGTCTGGAATATCTGTCAAGCGTTTTTGAAAAAGTCCTTGACGGCATAGTTTAAGTCTATGTTTGCAGATGGATTTCTCCTGCGAAAGCCAAAGGAGGACGAAATATGGCAAACAGAGAGTACAAAAGTGATGTGTTTAGTATGTTGTTGGAGGACAGGGCGAGAGCGTTGGATGTTTACAATGCGATGGCGGGGACGGCATACACCAATCCGGAGATTATCGAGATTCATACGCTGGAAAGTGGTGTATCGCTTACGGTGCACAACGATGCATCGTTTGTGGTAAGCATGGATTCGGTTCTGAATATCTACGAACATCAGTCAACGTACAACCCGAACATGCCACTTCGGGAACTGATTTATTTTGTGACAATCATCAAGAAACTGATAGAAAACAGATATTTACTTAGTCACAAGCTGGTGAAGATACCGACACCGAAGTTCGCAGTGTTCTACAATGGCGACAAAAACAGACCGGAGCGTGAAGTGTTGAAATTGTCCGATGCATATGAAAACCAGTCGGATGAGCCGCAGTTAGAGCTGATGTGTACCGTGTACAACATCAATCCGGGAAATAATGAGGATTTGAAGAAGCGGAGTCAGACGCTGCGGGAGTATATGATATTTGTCGGATATGTAAATGAGAATCTTGCAAAGGCAGAAAAGGGTGGGAAGGATTATGAGACTGCAATCAGAGATGCGGTGAATCGTTGCATTGCAGAGGATATCCTGAAGAAATTTTTGCTGGAACGCGGAGAGGATGTGCAGAAAATTATGATGTTTGATCTGACATACGAAAAGCAGATGGAGAATGCAAAGCGGGAATGGTTTAACGATGGTGTGGAAGAAAGACGTGCAGAGGGATATTCATCTGGAATTGCGGAAGGACGTGCATCTGGAATTGCAGAAGGACGTGCAGAAGGTGCAGTTCATCATTTAGTTGCTTCCGTTGTAAAAAAGGTGCAGAAGAACAAAACACTTGAACAGATTGCGGATGAACTTGAAGAATCGGTCGAAGATATCCAGTTGATTTATGATATCGTAAACAAGCATGCACCAGAATATGATGTGGATGCAATTACCGCAGAAGTGTTAGAGGTACAGGAAAAATATGAGTGATAATCAGAACAACAATCCTAAGGGAATTATAATTGGAATGCTTTGCCTGATCTGGGGACTGGGATCGATTGCAGCGATGCTGTTTTGTTCCAAGCTGGAGAATCATACGGGAATTCTTCTTGTGTTGCTTGGACAGTTTTTTCTTGTGATCGGCTTGATCGCTGTAATCTGCAACAGAAAAGCCAAACCATATCCATTTATTGTATTGGTATTTCCGCTTGCCGGGATTGCATTGCTTGTATGTGGAATTTATATCTTGACAAAAGGAGAGATTGCTTTGTCGATGCTGGATCAATATGCACCATACATATTGATCTGGATATTCCCGCTTGCCGGGATAATGATGATAGCAGGTACGCTTGGGAAAATCCGGTACCTGAAGCAGGTATGTACGCAGGAGGTTCAGGCAAAATGCGTCGATATTGAAAGTGCGTCTGCCGCAGGCACACATAGAAGAAAGCATGTAACGATGCCGGTTTACAGTATCTCCTATAACGGAGAAGAGAAGCTTCTTAGAAAAGGCATGTACACCAATCTGAATCATTTTGAGATCGGAGCATATTATAACATCCGGATAAATCCGACGAATCCGGATGAATATCTCGATGAGAATAACAGAAAAGGAAATAACTTGATTTTGATACTTGGTGTTGTACTGCTTGTCGTGACGCTGCCGGCGATCGTATATATGTATATCAATGGGATTTGAGATAAATAAAATAAGATGGAAACCGGTTGTAAGAAATGTTTTATTCAGATGAAATTTACCACCAATAATTAGAATAAAAAATCTATTTTGGTACTTGATTCATAAAAATCAATCTGTTAGAATACACATATAAAAAGGGAGTAGCTTGCCGGTCGCGGTTCACTTCTTCGTCAAGACAGTTATTGAAACATATAACTCGGAAAGTGATGAAATAGCGAGACTTTTACTGTTTACGCAGTAGGAGTCTCTTTTTTTATACCTACTGCAAAATAAAACAAAGAAAGAGAGGTAGAAAGGATGTTCTTGAAGGTTGTAATTTTGTTGGTAGGTTTTTTGTTTCTCGTTAAGGGGGCAGACTGGTTTGTAGAGGGGGCGGCGAGTATCGCGAAGAAGCTCGGGATTCCGCAGCTCATCATCGGTCTGACGATTGTAGCGATGGGAACAAGTATGCCGGAGGCGGCGGTCAGTATCACGGCGGCGCTGCAGAAGAATGCGGGAATCACGATCGGAAATATCGTGGGAAGTAATATCCTCAACATTCTGATCATTCTTGGTGTGACAGCGGTGATCACGAATGTAGCGATCCAGACGTCAACGTTTCGCTATGAGATACCATTTATGATGGTAGTTACGATTATACTGCTGGTATTTGGAATAACCGGTGGGGAAGTGACATTCGTAGAAGGTATTATTTTCTGGGGTTTGTTCCTGTTATATCTAGGTTATCTGTTTGTGATGGCGAAGAAAGGAACCAATGAGGAAGAAGGCGAAACAAAGGATTACCCGATATGGAAATGCATTCTTTTCATGGTGATCGGCGGTGTGCTCGTTGTAAAGGGAAGCGATTTCGCAGTCAGCGGAGCATCTGCAATCGCACGATATTTCGGTATGAGCGAGCGGTTTATCGGACTTACGATTGTAGCACTGGGTACCTCACTTCCGGAGCTTGTGACATCTGTCACAGCAGCGCGGAAAGGAAATGCGGGAATCGCAATCGGAAATATCGTGGGTAGCAATATTTTCAATATCTTGTTCGTAATCGGTACAACTGCACTCATCTGTACAGTGCCATTTGAGAGCAAATTCATCATAGATACGATCATTGCGGTTGTAGTTGGTGCGATCTTGTGGATCGGAACATATAAGCATAAGGAGCTGCGGCGTCCATGCGGCATCTTCATGCTGCTATGTTATGTGGCGTATTTCGTGTATCTGTGTATGATGTAAAGAATGTGTGTTGGGGAAATTCTTTTTGTTTGACTTTTTCTCCCCAATAAAAGTATGTATATAGCAAGCTGGTTTGGGGTATTTTTCGAATTTCGAAAAATACCCCAAATGATAATCGAGAATCTGACAATTTCACTGGGTGAAAAAATCTAAATTCGAAAAATTTCCCCATCCTCCCACATAAACATATAAAATAGTTGGGTAAAAAAGTGGTAATCAGCAAAAGTCACCCAACAGCAGTCAACAATATCCCCAAATTCATACAAAAACCACACTGCAACAGTCATCTATATCAACCAATTCATACAAAAACGTACGCCACACGAATAAAAAATAAAAAACATTCGTAAAACCTCTTGACAAACGAGTTAGCTGAAACTAACATATATACGAATAAAACAACAAAAATATTCGCATATAGTAGGGAGGACGCAGAATGTTTATCGAAGGAAAAAATCTGGTGAAGAAATACGGCAAGCGTACGGTAGTAAGTCATGTTTCTTTTGATGTGAAGCAGGGAGAGATTGTAGGGTTGTTGGGACCGAATGGTGCCGGTAAGACTACTTCGTTTTATATGACTACGGGACTTATCGTGCCGAATGAGGGGCATATATTCCTAAATGACTTGGATATTACCAGTTATCCTGTATATAAGCGTGCTCAGAATGGCATTGGATATTTAGCACAGGAGGCTTCAGTTTTTCGTAAGATGAGCGTGGAGGATAATATTGCCTCTGTGCTGGAGTTGACTAATACTACTCCGGAATATCAAAAGGACAAACTGGAAAGCTTGATTGCCGAGTTCCGTTTGCAGAAAGTACGTAAGAATTTGGGAGACCAGCTTTCAGGAGGCGAGCGTCGTCGTACGGAGATTGCGCGTTGTCTGGCTATCGACCCTAAGTTCATTATGTTGGATGAACCGTTTGCAGGAGTAGATCCTATTGCCGTAGAGGATATCCAGCATATTGTATGGAAATTGAAAGATAAAAATATCGGTATTTTAATTACCGACCATAATGCATTGGAAACGTTGCGCTTGACCGACCGTGCGTATCTGTTGTTTGAAGGAAAAATTCTGTTTCAGGGAACCCCTGAAGAACTAGCGGAAAATCCTGTTGTCCGTGAGAAATATCTAGGCACTAATTTTGTGCTTCGCCGTAAGGATTTTCAATTGGCGGAAAAGGACAGGCAGGGAAAAAATGTATAAAACCGGAGATGTGGGATATAAAAAAAGCTCTGAATTTGCTCAGAGCTTTTTTTGATTGATTGTATCAGATAAGTAATTAGTCTCTAGGTCTTGCTTCCTTGATTACCAATTGGCGTCCCATGAATTCCGAACCGTTCAGTTCATTCATGGCCTGGGCTGCTTCTGCGTCATTTTCCATTTCAACAAATGCAAATCCTTTAGATTTACCTGTTTCGCGGTCTTTGATAACTTTTACAGAAGTAACAACTCCATAAGCCGCCATTGCTTGTTCCAAATCTCCTTCCTTAACACGGTAGTTAAGGTTTCCAACATACATGTTCATAGTGAAAAAATAAAAATAATTAAAATAAAAAATACTCTCTGAGTGGTGATTATTAATGAAGTAGGGGATTCGAACGACAGAGAGTTTACGTAAGTGCTATTCGTACAAAAGTAAAACCTTGTAATAAAAATCACTAGCTATAATTAGTATCACCAGTCGGGCACAAAGGAACGCATAAATTTTGAATTTGCAAGAAGAAAAACAACTTTTTTTTCTTTTTTTTGAATCGGTTTCTTAGTCAGTCATTTTAAATGGATACTTTCTGCTGTCAATTAGTATTTTTTAGTCTGTGTATTTGGTTATTGAAAGATTAAACACTAATTTTGCAACCTCTTTGGTGAAAAACAGAAAGAAGTAATAATTAAATAAATAAAGTTCAGAATGAATATTTCATTGCAAAACGTTGACAAAGTGAGTGCATTGCTTACTTTAAAACTGGAAAAAGCTGATTATCAGGCAAGAGTAGAAAAGACACTGAAGACTTACCGTCAGAAAGCTAATATTCCGGGATTCCGTCCGGGTATGGTGCCTATGAGTTTGATTAAAAAACAATTTGGCAAGTCTGTCCTTGTAGAAGAGGTTGATAAAATGATGCAGGAAAAGGTAAACGAATATATCCGCGACAACAAAGTGAATATGTTGGGTATGCCGTTGCCTAATGAAGAAAAGATGAAACCTATCGATTTCGATACGCAAGAAGATTTTGAATTTGTGTTCGACATCGCTTTGGCTCCTGAATTTACAGCTGAAATCTCAGCTGCGGATACAGTGGATTACTATACTATCGAAGTTTCAGACGAACTGATAGAACAGCAGGTTAAAATGTATACTCAGCGTGCTGCAAAATATGATAAGGTAGAGCAGTATGAAGACAAAGACATGATTAAAGGTCTGTTGGCTGAATTGGATGAAAATGGAAATACTAAAGAAGGCGGTATTCAGGTAGAAGGTGCGGTAATGATGCCGGCTTATATGAAGAATGATGAGCAAAAGGCTATATTTAACGGTGCTAAAGTAAATGATGTGCTGGTATTTAATCCTGCTGTAGCATTTGATAATAATGAAGCTGAACTTTCTTCTTTATTGAAGATAAAGAAAGAGGAAGTTGCCGGTGTGAAAGGTAACTTCAGCTTCCAGGTGGAAGAGATCACCCGTATGGTTCCCGCTGAGTTGAACCAGGAATTGTTCGACAATGTATTTGGCGAAGGCACTGTAAGCAGTGAGGAAGAATTCCGCGCTAAGATCAAAGAAGGAATTGCAAAGCAGTTCGAATCAGATAGCGATTATAAATTCTTGATCGATGTTCGTGAATATTTGGTTAATAAGATTGGTAAGTTGGAATTCCCCGATGCATTACTGAAGCGTATCATGTTGCTGAATAATGAAGAGAAGGGTGAAGCTTTTGTCGCTGAAAACTATGACAAGAGTATTGAAGAACTGACTTGGCATCTGATTAAAGAGCAATTGCTCAAGAATAATGAGATTAAAGTGGAACAAGCCGATGTGATGAATATGGCCAAGGAAGCAACTCGCATTCAGTTTGCTCAATACGGAATGTTGAATATCCCTGAAGAAGTTCTAGAGAACTATGCAAAAGAAATGTTGAAGAAGCAGGAATCTGTAGAAGGTTTGGTAAACCGTGCAGCTGAAAGCAAACTTTCTGCCGCATTGAAAGCTAAGGCTACTTTAAACCACAAAACGGTTTCTATGGAAGAATTCAACAAAATGTTTGAATAATAACTTAGTAAGTCGAAGTAAGTGATTGCTAAAACTTTCTAAAAAAGGGGTTTTTGACCATAAATTTTCGTTATAGATAAGAGTATTGGATACGTTAACCGTATTTTTTTGTACTTTTGTTTGTTTGAAAAATAGAGGTTGAAAACCCTTTTTTGTTACTAATAACTAAACCATTAGATTATGGATGATTTTAGAAAATTTGCTACCAAGCATTTGGGGATGAACAGTATGGTGCTGGATGATGTCATCAAGTCGCAAGGATATCTGAATCCTTACATTTTGGAGGAGCGTCAGTTGAATGTGACTCAGTTGGATGTGTTTTCCCGACTGATGATGGACAGAATTATTTTTCTGGGTACACAGATTGATGATTATACAGCCAATACACTCCAGGCGCAGCTTTTATATTTGGACTCAGTAGAGTCTGGTAAAGATATATCTATTTATATCAATTCTCCCGGAGGATCTGTTTACGCCGGATTAGGTATTTATGATACCATGCAGTTCATTAATAGTGATGTTGCCACGATCTGTACAGGTATGGCCGCTTCGATGGCAGCCGTGCTGTTGGTTGCGGGAACAGAAGGTAAACGTTCTGCGTTGACTCATTCACGTGTGATGATTCATCAGCCGATGGGAGGCGCGCAAGGACAAGCTTCGGATATTGAGATCACGGCCCGTGAAATCCAAAAGTTGAAGAAAGAACTGTATACCATTATTGCAGACCACTCTCATACGGATTTTGACAAAGTATGGGCAGACTCTGACCGTGACTACTGGATGACAGCTCAGGAAGCTAAGGAATATGGTATGATTGATGAGGTGCTGTCACGCAAACCGGCTGCTCTATAATGTATTTATTTCCATTCGATAAGAATAACAGTACTAAAAACAACCCAGGTTTCCGCTATCATTTCATGCAGGCTTCTTTCTTAAAGACGCATTAGGAAACTTGGATATTTAAAGGAATAAACATTGGAAGATAATAAAACACCTAGAAACAGTAGAAGGAAATGTAGTTTCTGCGGACGTTCGGAAAATGAAGTCGGATTTCTGATAACCGGAATGAACGGCTGCATTTGTGACAGTTGCTCGGAGCAGGCATATGAAATTATGCAGGAAGCCATGCATCAAAAAAAAGGTGCACCGGGTGAGTTGAACTTGAAGGAACTTCCGAAGCCAAAGGAAATCAAGGAATTTCTTGACCAATACATTATTGGTCAGGATGACGCCAAACGCTATCTTTCCGTTGCCGTTTACAATCATTACAAGCGTCTGCTCCAAAAAGTGGATAAGGATGATATAGAGATTGAAAAGTCCAATATCATTATGGTAGGTAGTACGGGAACGGGAAAAACCTTGCTGGCACGCACTATTGCCAAATTATTGCATGTGCCGTTTACCATTGTTGACGCCACCGTGCTGACAGAGGCCGGATATGTGGGTGAAGATATTGAGAGTCTTTTAACCCGTCTGCTTCAAGTAGCGGATTATAATGTGGCGGAAGCTGAAAGAGGCATCGTATTTATTGATGAGATTGACAAGATTGCCCGTAAAGGAGATAACCCCTCCATTACTCGTGATGTAAGTGGTGAAGGTGTACAACAAGGTCTGTTGAAACTGCTGGAAGGATCTATCGTGAATGTACCACCTCAGGGAGGACGTAAACACCCCGACCAGAAAATGATTCCGGTCAATACGAAAAACATTCTGTTTATTTGTGGTGGGGCATTTGATGGTATTGAACGCAAAATTGCGCAACGTTTGAATACGCATGTGGTAGGTTATAGCGCGGCAAAGGACGTGGTGAAGATAGATCGCGGCAACTTGATGCAATATATTGCCCCTCAGGATTTGAAATCATTCGGGCTGATTCCTGAAATCATAGGCCGTCTGCCCATCTTGACTTATCTGAATCCGTTGGATAGAACCGCTTTGCGCAATATCTTGACGGAACCGAAGAATTCCATTATCAAACAGTATGTTAAATTATTTGAAATGGATGGGGTCAAGCTGGAGTTTCAACCCGAAGTATTCGAGTATATTGTAGACAAAGCTATTGAGTATAAGTTAGGAGCACGCGGATTACGTTCCATTGTGGAAACGATCATGATGGACGTTATGTTTGAAATTCCCTCTCAGAAAGCGAAAAAGTACGAAGTGACACTTGATTTTGCAAAACAGCAGATGGGAAAGGCAAATATTTCGCGAATGCAAACAGCTTAGTATCAAGATATAAAGGGAGAGAGAAAGAAAAAATGCAATTCTTCTGAAAAATATTACCCGAAATATTCGTGTAATTTGAGAACTTGTTTATAACTTTGTTAGGCAACAAAAGATGTAAAACAAGAAATCGGGAAAACCGTGAAAAACTATTGATACAATGACGGAGAATATAAATTTAACGGACGCATTAAAAAAGTATTTTGGATTTGATACTTTCAAAGGTAATCAGGAAGCGATTATCCGTAATCTGCTTGCCGGAAATGATACATTTGTTTTGATGCCTACGGGCGGTGGTAAATCGTTATGCTATCAGTTGCCATCCCTTATCATGGATGGAACAGCAATCGTTATATCTCCTTTAATTGCATTGATGAAGAATCAGGTGGATGCCATGCGTAATTTCAGTGAGGAAGACGGAGTAGCACACTTTATAAATTCGTCATTGAACAAATCGGCTATAGACCAGGTTAAATCGGATATCCTGAGCGGCAAAACCAAATTGCTCTACGTAGCTCCCGAATCCTTGACAAAGGAGGAGAATGTAGATTTCCTGAAAGGAGTGAAGATCTCATTTTATGCGGTGGATGAAGCACACTGTATTTCGGAATGGGGGCATGACTTCCGTCCGGAGTACCGTCGCATCCGTCCTATTATTAATGAAATAGGAAAGGCGCCGGTGATTGCCCTTACTGCTACTGCAACTCCGAAAGTGCGTATGGATATTCAAAAAAATCTGGGTATGCAGGATGCGCAGGAGTTCAAGTCCTCTTTCAATCGCCCGAACCTGTATTACGAAGTGCGCTCGAAGACAAATAATATTGACAGGGATATTATCAAGTTTATCAAGGCTAATCCTGGTAAATCAGGTATTATCTACTGTTTGAGCCGTAAGAAGGTGGAAGAATTGGCCGAAGTGCTTCAAGCTAACGGAATCAATGCGCGTGCTTATCATGCCGGTATGGATTCTGCTACACGCACAGCCAATCAAGACGGGTTCCTGAAAGAGGATATAGATGTGATTGTAGCTACCATCGCTTTTGGAATGGGAATTGATAAGCCCGATGTGCGCTTTGTGATACATTATGATATTCCGAAAAGTCTGGAAGGTTATTATCAGGAAACGGGGAGAGCCGGTCGTGACGGAGGGGAAGGTCAGTGTATTACGTTCTATTCCAACAAGGACTTGCAGAAGCTGGAGAAGTTTATGCAGGGAAAGCCCGTGGCAGAGCAGGAAATCGGTAAACAGTTGCTGTTGGAAACAGCTGCATACGCAGAGTCTTCTATATGCCGTCGTAAATCATTGTTACATTATTTTGGGGAAGAATATACAGAGGAGAATTGTGGAAATTGTGATAACTGTTTAAATCCTAAAAAGCAAGTGGAGGCTCAGGATTCATTATGCGCTGTGATTGAAGCAATCATAGCAGTGAAAGAAAACTTTAAAGCAGATTATATAATTGATATTCTTTTGGGTAAGGAAACGTCAGAAGTACTTGCTCATAAACATGAAGAACTGGAAGTATTCGGTTCAGGCATGGGAGAAGAAGAAAAAATGTGGAATGCTGTCATTCGTCAGGCTTTGATAGCGGGTTATTTAAGTAAAGACGTAGAGAATTACGGTCTGTTGAAGGTTACCCCTGAAGGACATAAATTCTTGAAAAAACCGAAATCCTTCAAGATTGTTGAAGACAATGATTTTGAGGAGGAGGAAGAAGAAACTCCGGTTCGGGGAGGTGCCTCTTGTGCAGTAGACCCCGTGCTTTACTCTATGTTGAAGGATTTGCGTAAGAAGCTGTCCAAGAAACTGGATGTGCCGCCGTATGTTATTTTCCAGGATCCTTCTTTGGAGGCGATGGCTACCATTTATCCGGTGACTTTGGAAGAATTGCAGAATATTCCGGGCGTAGGTGCCGGAAAGGCAAAACGTTATGGCCAGGAGTTCTGTGTATTGATAAAGAAGCATTGTGAGGAAAATGAAATAGAGCGTCCGGAGGATTTGCGTGTCCGTACGGTGGCCAATAAATCCAAACTGAAGGTATCCATCATTCAGGCTATTGACCGGAAGGTAGCCTTGGACGACATTGCAGTGTCAAAGGGGTTGGAGTTCGGTGAATTATTGGATGAAGTGGAGGCTATTGTTTATTCAGGAACCAAGCTGAATATTGATTACTTCCTGGAGGAAATTATGGATGAAGACCATTTGAACGATATTTATGATTACTTCAAGGAGTCTACAACAGACAAAATAGATGACGCGATGGATGAATTGGGTGATGACTATACGGAGGATGAAATCCGGTTGGTCCGCATCAAGTTTATTTCTGAAATGGCAAATTGATGCTTCTTTGATTGTTTTGATAATAAAAAAGCCGGGCGACAGAGATGTTTGTCCGGCTTTTCATATGTTTTTATAGCATATTCTTGTTTCGGGAAAAAATATTCCGTTATATTTGCATAAACCTTAAATTTTGTATTATGAGAAATCTAATTTTATTTGTTGGATTATTCTTATCGGTTTCTTGTGTCAACCGGCATTCCATTCATCAGGACTATTTAAGAGAGGCTGAGGCGTATATGGAGAGACATCCTGATAGTGCTTTACTTTTTTTACAGCAATTTTCTGTCGATGATTGCAGAGACAGGGAGCAGAAAGCATACTACAACCTTTTGCTGACGCAGGCTTTGGATAAAACGTATCGTTCTATAACCGATGCTCCTATCACATCGGCTTTGGCATTCTATCGGCATAGTGAAGACTCATTGAAAAAAGCAAAAGCCTTCTTCTATCAGGGGAGGCAATATAGTGAGGCGAAAGAATATGACGCGGCTGTTCGTTGCTATCTGTGTGCGCTGACGGCTATGAAGCAACTGGATGAGCCTAAATACAAGGCCTTGTGCTATTCGCATCTAGGAAATGCCAATTTCAGACAAGGCTTGTATGCCAAGGGTTTGAGGTATTATAAAGATGCCGTCCGCACTTTTGAGGAAATAAAGGACAGTACCAATTATGCCATATCTTTATTGGATGCCGGATATAGTTTTTTATTGCTGGCAAAACTTGATAGTGCGGAACACTATACCCTGCAAGGATTACGAATGGCTGAGTTGATTGATTCAAAGGAGGAGAAGCAGACTGCTGTCCGTAATTTGGGCATTATCTATTCGGAGCGGAAAGAATATCAAAAAGCCTTGGGACTATTATTATCGATAAAAGATAATATAGAGAAGGATGATTATTCTTATTTTTATTCTTTGTCTAACGTATATGTACAACAAGAACAATATGATTCCGCTATATATTATGCAGAATATATAATCAAGAATGATAGCGATTTGTATGGGCAGGCCAGTGCTTATCTTTCTTTGTATGAAGTGGCAAAAAAACGTGAGGATTGGAAGAAAGCTTTGGCTTATAGAGAGAAATATGACCTATATGCTGACAGTATACATGAGCATACGCAAACGGTGAAACTGGAAGAAATCCAGGTGAAATACAACAATCAAGAACTTGCCCACGAAAAGGAACTGCTTGCCATAAACAAGCAGCGCAATGAATGGCGGCTGGTGGGTGCTATATTGCTTGTCGTTCTGCTCTTGCTCTACCTCCTGTCGGTCTACAAGCGTGAGAGAGTGAAGAAAGAGCGGCGTATTCTGTTGCTGCAACAGCAGATACAGGAGAATGAAAACGTTTTGACCACCTTGCAGCACGATTATATCAAGCGGAATAAAGAGATAGAGGACTTGTCTTTCCGCTATGCGCAAAACAATGAAAGTCTGTCTGCGGAAAATGAGGTAATGAGGCGGCATCTGCTGGAATTGCAACAGAAGAATAAGGAAGAGAATCTCAAGTTGGCGGATAAAAATAAGATTTTGCTGGACGAACTGAAGAAATACAAGGATATAAAGACCGAGAGTGGAAGGCATTATGAAACCGTTACTTTCATTATTCAACTTTTAGATAATCCCGATACAGCTCATGCATTAACTCCAAAGGAATTGGATGCTATAGAGTATTTTGTCATCCGTTTGTTCGGTCCCATGTTTCAAAGCCGTGTCGAGGCTGTGGGTCTGAGTGCCACCGAACGGAAGTTGTGGTGCTTGTTACAGTTGGGCTTTCCTCATGCTTCAATTGCCACTTTTCTGTGCATAACTCCTCAATCTGTTTCAAGAGCCAAACTCAGAATGAAGAAAAAGATACAGGAATTTATGGCGAATGACGCGGATAAACTTTATTTGTGATGTATACTTGTTGATGTTCCTGTCTATATCAGTGGTCGGAACTAGATGAATTATGGCTTGTAATATATTGATATGCAGCTGTTTGTAAAATATGTATCAAGTCACTATTTGTCTATTTTGCTTTTTTTGTGGTTAATTGCATTATTCCTAATTTTGTTGATGTAAACCAAACGAATAATGTAGCTATGAAAAACAAATTAGTATTGTATTTATTGGTAAGTCTTGTTGCAAGTTGTATCTATCCTGTAACTGTATGGGCTAAGGTTAATGAGAGATTCTCTTTGAAAAATGAATCTGTATCAGAGCAAATACCATTAACAAAAAAAGTTAGTAGAAAAACAAGAAGTATTCTTATCCCTCCTTGTTCAGTTGCGTTGCTGGAATCTTCTTTAATTTTTTCCTTTCATTCCCTATCAGAGGATGCGGAAATCATCCTCTATAATAGTGCAAATAGTGAAATGTTGCGTATCCCCATATCTCGATATCAGCGAGGTAGTGAGATGAATATACCTATTGATTATTTGGAAATGGGGAGCTATACATTGGAAATTGTTACAGCATCCGGCGAACATTGGTATGGTTATTTTGAGTACGTAGCATCCGATACGCTCTCTTTATAATAAATGCTATCTTGTATGTTCATTGATTTTTGGTGTGAAATATACGAGTCTGTAAAAAGAAAGCCTTCACGTACTATTCTGACCGGTATAGGCATATCATGGGGGATTTTTATCCTGATAGTCTTGGTTGGAATAGGTTCAGGTTTTGAACGGGGAGTGTTCAAACTCTTCAATGGATTCTCTAAAAGCACGACTTATGTATATGCGTCAGAAACATCAATGGGATATAAAGGAGCGGCTAGTGGAAGAAAAATACAATTTCAAAAAGAAGATTTGAATATGTTGAAATCAAGAATACCCGAGATAACCCATCTGTCGCCCGAAACGGGGCGTTGGAACGCTGTCTATGCCGGCACGAAGAATGGCTGGTTTGAGGTGCGAGGGGTATATCCTGATTACTTCTTGATAAAATTGTTGGAGGTGGAGCATGGTAGAATGTTGAATGCCTTGGATATGAATGAAGCTCGAAAAGTGGTATTGATAGGTGAAAATGTGGTGGATATGCTTTTCAGAAAAGAAAATCCCATTGGCAAGTATATCCGTATGGGGCAGGAGATGTTCCGGGTGATTGGAACAATAAAGAATACGATGCTTAATTCGTATGAGGCAAGAGTCATTTATATGCCTTACTCGGTCTATGAACAAGTTGATGCCACTGCCGGGCGGTTTGGCACAGTTGTATTCTCTACAGTGAAAGGAGCCAAAATAAAGGAGGTGAATACCCATGTGCGGAATGTGATGGCCAGAAAATATCAATTTGCCCCAAGTGATGATAAAGTCTTTTACTTTAATAGCATGGAGGAACAGGTAAAGGCATTTACTGACTTGTTTGTCATGATTCGCAAGTTCCTGTGGTTTATGGGAATCAGCACTTTGGTCAGTGGCGTAATAGGAGTAGGCAATATCATGTATTCGTCGGCAAAGGAACGTACCCGTGAAATAGGTATCCGCAAGTCTGTAGGTGCCAAGGCACAGCAGATAAAGGCTATGTTTTTATGGGAATCCATAGCTCTTACTTCTTTAGCCGGATATGTAGGGTTGGTTTTGGGATGGGGGATACTGAAGGTTGTAGCACTTTTCATCTCAGAAGACACTCCGATGATGGAAAAACCGGGACTGGATTTTCCGACAGCTGTTGCCGCCATATTTATCTTAGTGATAGCGGGAACATTGGCCGGGCTGAGGCCGGCGATATATGCGGCGGAACTGAACCCTATAGAAGCTCTAAAAGAAGAAAATTGAAATGAAAGTAGTAAGAACTGTTATATTATCCTTGATCCTGGTATTCCTGGCATTTGTCATTTACCGGGCGGCAAAGGGAGGTAGAAAGATACCCGCTTCTACTATCCGTGCCGAGTATCGGGATATTGAGAGCAAACTTACTATTCCGGGGGTGATACAGCCCTCTAAAGAAATAGATATAAAATCGACTATCTCCGGTGTGTTGGAAAAGTTGTTGGTGCAGGTTGGAGATGAAGTGGTGGGAGGACAGCCATTGGCACAAATACGATATGTAAAAGATCCGTTGGAATACAGGCGGCTATTAAAGGAATTGGAAATAGCGGAAACCAGGTATTTGACTGCTGAAGCTAGTTTTGAGAGGACGGAAAAGTTATATGTAAAAAAGTTGATAGCGCAAGAGGTGTATGAGGGCGAGAAAAGTAATTTGGCTGTTCTTCTGTCCGAATATGAATCCGTAGAATCGGAGTTGGATATGTTGAAAGGGCAATATAATCAAAAGGGAATATCCAATATTATAACGGCGACTGACGCAGGTACTATATTGGAGCTTCCGATAAAAGAGGGTGGGTCTGTGATGGCAAGAGGTACATTGAATGAAGGAACAACCGTGGCTAGAGTGGCAGATCTGCAATCGTTAGTATTTAAAGGAAACGTATTGGAATCTGATATATTGAAACTTGCTGTAGGGATGGAACTGTCATTATCGGTTCTTATGGATAAGAATATAACTATTGACGGAGCATTAAGTCTTGTCGCCCCCAAGGGAATTGTGCAGGATGGAGTCGCGCGTTTTGAAATAACTGCCGGTTTGTTTATACCTGAAGAATATAAGCAAATGATAAAAGCCGGTTGTACGGCTAATGCAGAAATAGTGGTGGAGCGGAAAAAGCACGTGCTGGCTTTGGAAGAGAAATATTTTCAGTTTAACTATGATTCTGTTTTTGTAGAAATAGTAGCTGATAAAAGTAAATATGAAAAACGGTTTCTGAAAACAGGTATCTCGGATGGAATATATACTGAGATAATTGAGGGAGTGGATAGTACGTCCTTAATAAAAAATATAAATGTAGAATAGTTTATGAATGGAGGTTTGATACATAACAAAAAGTTTAATTTATTGGCATTTTTGTCAATGGGGTTATTCTTGCTGATAGGGTTTATCGATATCTTTTCATGGATATTTATTATGCTTCCTGTTGTTGTGTGTTTTTATGTTTATGATATTAGACATGGGGCTGTGTATTTGACAAGTGGGGAAATATCTTGCTTTGATTACATTCTGTATACAGTATGTGCCGTAGAGTTACTCTGTTGCCTGACTTCTGTTTATATTCCTAATAGTATTACTGCGACTCTGAAGATTCTTTTATCAATAGCATTTTACTTTTTTATTCGAACTTTTATTCGTTTTCGTAGTCAGTTCGCTTTTTTATATAAAGTACTTTCCATAGTAGCAGGCATTTTATCATTGATTACGTTATTCTTTTTCTTGCTTCATCGTGATCGGTTTTATAGTGTAGGTTTTGAGAATCTTACTGACTTTAGGAGCCATTATCGGCCTTTTGGGCAATTGTCCAATAATTGGGCTACTATGTTGTTGTGCCTAGTACCTTTTCCTATTATATCTATCTTGGAGTCGGGTTATAGAAAAGAGCAGATATGCTATATCTGTATGGAAATTTTAATGTTGGTTGCTATATTGGTCAGTTTCTCACGTGGGGCATATATTGCTTTATTCGTATTTTTTGCTATGCTGATAACTTTCTTTTGCATTTATAAACGTGATATGCTGAAAAAGGCCTTGGCTATTTGTTTGTGTGTTTGGTTGCCCACTTTGTTGTGTATGTTACCAGAAAGGAAGTCTGTTCTTATTACTTGTTTTATGAATCATACCGTTTCACAGCAACGCAGTACGGCAGGGCGTTTTGTTAAATGGAAAGAAGCCATTAATATATTCGGACTTTTTCCGGCAACAGGAGTTGGAGGTGGTAACTATGCCCTTGCTTCGGATACTTATAGACAGGAAAGGCAAGGACTATTTACATCCTATGCTACCAATACCTATTTGCAGGTCGCGGCTGAAAAAGGCATTGTCGGAGTTATAGTATATGGCGCATTGGTTTTGTCGCTTATATACATTGGAATACACCAAATGAAAAAAGGAGAATTGAGATCAATTGTATTTTTCTCTATTTTGCTGGCATTAGGCGTAAGGGAAGTTACATTCTCTTCTTTTTTTCAGAAAGAGAATATGATGATACTTTGTTTCCTGATAATGGTTAGTTTGGTTCAACCGTTAGAAGATAATTATGAGTTGTTCAAGTAAACATAAAATTGCTGTACAGGGCGTGCTTGGTTGCATGATTTTGCTGTTGGGCTTTTGGCATATTCGTTATTCGTATGCTAATAAGCTTAACAATAAGGCTTGTACAATGGCGGATTCTGAGAAGGCGATGCGGACTATAGAAAAAGCTATAAAGTTAAATCCTATGAATCCTGTTTATTATGCCAATATGGGATTGCTTTATGCTGCTACGGATACGGCTATTAATTTACGTAATTATATGGCTTTGAGTAAAGTATCTTCAGAAGCATTGGATAAATCTTTAGCTTATTTTCACTTGGCAAACAACATGGCTCCTAAAAATCGTTTGTTCAGTCTTAATCTTGGTCTATTATATGCCCTAAATGGGAAATATTTAAAAGCTAAAAGTTTCTTTGAAAAAGCAGTGGAAAATTCCGATGAGGAAGAAAATGTTTTATTATGGGCCTTATTTTGTGAGAGCCATAAACAATTTGTTGAAGCAAAAAGGGCGTTTGTGAAAGCACTAATAATAGCACCTTATTTATTAGAAACGGATATATATGCTAAATTAGAGAAACATAATTATTGTTATTGGATAGAGATAGTGGAAAATGTGGTGAAGATCTTGTCTGTTAGGAAGGGTGATCCTATAAATATGGCTAAATTAGGAAGTGTATTATTATACAAGGGAGATAAAATTGAAGCTGAAAAATTATTTATTGAATCATTGGAAGTTATGTGTGGTTTAAGCCGTCCTTGGTATGCTTTAGGACAGTTGGCTGAGAATAAGGGAGATAGTATAAAAGCTTATATATTTTATAAACGAGGAATGTCTTTAGATAGTCCAATTACTCTATCTGATAGAAGAAATTTAATAAACAAGAATGAATTGACAGAATATTCATTAAAGAGCAAAGCTTTAGACATAATTAATATATATGAAAATA